>Ga0302325_10000338_pt1 | contig 133392 bp, 255 predicted proteins | sample Palsa_T0_2_FD_201948 | JGI IMG/M metagenome (GOLD analysis project Ga0302325, IMG submission 201948) | Peat permafrost microbial communities from Stordalen Mire near Abisko, Sweden - Palsa_T0_2 | ecosystem: Environmental > Terrestrial > Soil > Palsa > Peat permafrost | place: Sweden: Abisko...
TAAGCTTAAGGTCGGGCGCTCCCATGAGCACGCACCCGATGAACGAAGCCGAAGCAGCGTGGAACGGAGTGATAACGCTTCGATTAAGCTTTTGCATTTTTCAGGAGAGAGAAAATGAGCAAAAAGAAAGAAATCAATCCACATTGTCCTGTCCCGCGTTGTGGGACGAAGACTCCTCACACAGATAACTTGACGGTGCAGGCTTGCGTCCGCCAAAGCCCAGCCGAGATTCTTAACTGGACTAAAAGGTGTATCGTCGAGCTTATCCAGTCAGTAATCGATGACGTGAACAAGGGGCGAATTTTCGCTTATCTGACCCGTTGGCGTGACCCTGAAGAGCTTTACATTAGAGCACTATACGCGCTGTTTGTCGCGCCTCCCGACCATCTCCCGCACATTTTCTCGGGAGACATGCCTAACGGCTTCGGGGCGATGTGGAAAGCCGTGAACGACGCAATCTTCGGGGGGAAGGGGATTCTCTACAAAGAGCAGATTGACCTGAGTGGTAAGACGTTCACCGCAATGGGCACCCTGAATCAAAACGCCCACAACTCGTTCTCGACGATGTTGACGACAATCGGCATCGTTCGGGCTAAGCCCGAAGAGTGGCAGCCGCAGATCAAGAAGCATGTGGAGCACTGGCAGAAATACGTTGAGTACCTGAATCACATCGAGGGGCTCTTCCGAGATGGTCGGAAGCTGACCGACATCAAACAGGCTATCATTAACCTGCACCGTTCCGTTGAAGAGTGGCAGGAAATCGCCCGCGAGCAAGCAAAGAACCCCGTGCCTCCCGTCAAGCTGGTAAGGGCTGCGTTTTTATCGAAGGGGGCAAAGTGGCGATACGTTGTCGTAGATCAACCGCCAACAGGAGAATTTCGATTCCGCGTCCACATCAACGAAAAGCGATACTTTGATCTAGAGAACATGGTCGTTGTGAGGACCGGGACTGAGGCCGACATGCTTGCGGCTTTCAATTTCGATCTCCAATCGATACAGGAGGAAGGCTGGAAACTCGAAGACGGAACGGCGGTAGGGGCTTCCTAAATTCCCCGTAAGCGTGGTATTATTTAGTACATGCGTCGGTCGTTTAAGGGACTAGATTTTCCAAAGCGGCACTTGCGGCCTTGTCCAGTTCATCCGGGCTCGCAAGGGACGGTAACGGATTCGCGGCGGTGCTTGGACTGTAACCGAGCCTATAATCGTGCGTTGAATAAGTTTCCGAGCACGAAATCGCGGTACGCTTTTGCACGGGGAAGTGCCAAGCGGCGGGGAATGGAATTTGCGTTGACGCTGGAGCAATACGAACGCATCGTCACACAACCGTGTGTGTATGCGATAACGGCGGATTTGACCATTAGGCCGGGTGTAGATCGCAGGGACAACACGCTGGGCTACACGCTGGAAAACAGTCAGTCTTGTTGCAATAACCATAACCAGTTCAAGTCGAACATCTTGACGCACGAACAGATGCTCGACGCTGTTTCACGGTATAGAATACCTTGTGGCAACAGGAATTCTGTTGCACGGATTTAATAGGTCGTGGTAGGATTAACTCATGCCATTCAAAGCCATAAAACGGAAGATCAAGAAAGACGGGAAAGTCAGTACCATCAAAATTTTCAGGGACGGTGCGGATGGCACGGGTGTAAGGTTGCCGTTTAGCTGCGGGTTCTGCAACGAGGTTCACTTTCGATCCCGCCAGCAGCGCAACGACCATACGAACCATTGTCCCAAGTAAGCTTGTGTGGGTGGTGATTGGAAACGGGTACTTCTTCCTTTAACGAGAGATGCCGAAAGGCTACCCCGTCCCGCTTGTTCCCCCACCATATTTTCGCCGAGTGGTGATTGGAAACGGGTACTTCTCTCGCCTTAGGGAGAGTAGCTCAGCGGTAGAGCGCCTGACTTGAAATCAGGAGGTCGTTGGTTCGACTCCAACCTCAACTAGCCGTTCCGCTTGTTCCCTCGGCCTATTTTCTGGAGCTTCGATGAAGCCATTGGGTATTGACGCCGCTATCGACCAGATCGAGTCCGCCTTGTTTGACATGAGCGAGCCGGGTTGTACCGACACCGACAGCAGTGCCGAATTGGTCATCAATTCCATCGGTCGCATCCGCCTGAAGGCTATCCTGAAGCGTCTCCGTATCGGCTACATCAAACACACGCCCATCAACTCCCTCTGCCCGCACGATCTCGCCGTCCGCAAGAGGCTCAAAAAGAAATGAGAGCACTCAAGTTGGGATTCACGGGCACCCACCATGGCATGGACGAGTTCCAGAAAGAGTCCATCGCCCTCCTGTTCACCCAACTCCTCCGAGAGTACGGGTACATCGAATTCCATCATGGCGACTGCATCGGTGCCGATGCCCAAGCCGCTACAATCCTCAACGATCTGCGGAACAGTCATTACTCAGTCCGCTGCCGTGTACGAATCGTCTGTCATCCGGGCTTCCCGCCGAATCACCCTAGCGAAACGAAGTTCCGAGCGTTCACCGATTTCAACGATGAGGTCCGCGATCCAAAACCTTTCATCGCCCGCGACCATGATATAGTAGACGAGACCGAGGAAATGATCGCCACGCCCGTGACCGAGGACGAAGAGGTTCGTTCGGGCACATGGACGACGGTGCGGTATGCTCGCAAACAGGACAGGAAGGTTACCGTCTTGAATCCTAAGAAGACGATCAAGTTTGATCCGCACGCCATGCCCGTCAAGACGAATGCGGTCGCTGGCGAGAGCAACCTGTATGGGCCGACTCATCGACAGAGAGGCATACGATGAAGCGCATAACAACCACCATTAAACGTGAGTTCCTCGCGGCCATTGTCGTAGGCACAAAAAAGACCGAGTATCGGGAACGTAAGCCTTATTGGGAAAAACGATTCGGTGTCCACGGACATGCAATCTCTCTCCCATTTGAACTCCGCATGATAAATGGCATGTCGAAGACGGCTCCCGAGGTTACGGTGTTGATTGACAAGATCGCTCTGAGCGCGACAGACTACAAGTTACACATCAAGAAAATTTTGGATGTCAGGAATTGGGAGGAATGATGAATTGCTGTCTGTGTGACGCTGGAGTTCCTGTGGACAAGCGCACGGTGGTGCCTGTCGTGTTGGCGAATAAAGAGATCGTTTATTGGCGACTCAAAGCGGACACGTACAAGGCGATAGTCTCCCGCTTCACGCAGCAACCTTGGTATCGTCGCCTTCGCCGTTGGTTTCTCAGGGTGTTCTTTGGCATCCACACTTACGCCAAACCCACGGGCACGGTTTCCATGCTCTGCAATACGCCGAGCGGGATTCATCCTCGTTTCTCGATGAACTACAAGAGGGGCAATGGATTTCAAAAAGCTGATCGCTAAATATCCGAAGATGTACCTGTACTACCACGACAACCAACAGTGGATTCTCTACAAGGAGAAGCCGCCGAAGGACACTTACATGGGTGAGGAAGAGCACGATGCGTGCGTTCTCGCTGAGGGAGCAGACTACGACAGCGAGGGTTACGCTCCGCATCTCGTCATCGATTTGTGCAAGGCACTGGGAATCAAGGTGGATTCCGCCTAATGGATGTTCTATTTCAGGAGAAGGTCCCCCGAGGCAAGAAGAGCGGTCCTCGGCAGTGGTACGCGAACTACGCGGGCTGGGCTCCGCATCCCGAACTTGACATCGAGATGTTCAACGATCTCCCGGGCTGGCGACAGCGTGAGATTCAGGAGTGCCGCCGTATCTTCCGTGAAGTTTCCGGCGTTCAAGCATACGAGATCATCGACCCGAGTACGGGATTCCCGTACCCCAACCAGAAGATCGCCGCCGACTATTACCAGAAAACCCCCGAGATCGCCCTAGCCCCAGTGCCGCCTGCTGCCAAGTATTTCATTCCAAACGGCATTTCTCTAGCCGAATTCCGCCGCCGTAAGGTAGAATGTGGTGGGGGCTCGCTATTGGAAGCCCTTATAGGACACGTCACCCGGGACCGACTTGTTCAGGTCGGGGCTACGGACGACGGTAAATCGTTGGCCCGCAAGAAGCCGCTGGATGGCATCCTCGCTTTCGTTTGGCGATGTGCCCAGTATCACAGCGGTGTTGCCGCAGGCGTGCCTGTGACAGCGTTCTGGGACTTGGACGACGGTATCAGCCGCCTGACGGGTGTACGCGGCGGGGCGAGTGAGGAAGTGGTCGGGTTTCTTGAGCAGAAGGCTCATGAGCTTGTGGAGATTACAGGCGGCGAGAAGAACGTTGCCGAGCTTCGCTGGGCTCGCATCATGGGGAGACTTGATTGAAAGACAAACCGCTGGATAAACAGTTGGAAGACCTGATCCTTCTTGGCAACAAGCACGGATTGCACGACGCCGCCGACTGGCTCAGGTCGCAGGTGGACGCCGCTTTGTTGGTTTTCAATGTGGAGCGGGAGCGACAGGAACAGCAAATGTATCTCAATCGGTTTGCGGGCGAAGGGCTGGAACTGCCCGTGTTGCGTGATAGATTGAGAGCCACGTTTCCCGATCTTACGATACCGAAGGCCCACACCATCGCATCGAAATGGCTTCGAGAGCATGGGCGGAACATATCGCAACAAGGAGCGTTGATATCTTGATCGTAAAAGTCTACCCGACGAAGGATGACCGATGGGGGGTTTTTCTTATCGATACCGATACCGACGCTACGTTTTTGGTGGGTGCGGCGAAGCACAGCCATGATGCCGATCTCGCGGCTGAGCGGATGGGCAAGGCGTTACGCGGAATGGTGGAAGACCCGAGTCAGATCGTGGTTGACCATTGTGCCGCCGACCGTGCAGAGATTACGGCGTACCACGAGGCTGCCAAGAAAGAGGGGAAGAAGAAATGAGATACGCGACGAGATTCATTGACGATGCACAAAAGCTGCAACGTGAATACTACCTCGGGAAGATTCAACGCGAGACGGCTATCACGATGATGGGCGAACTCATGCGGTATCATCATGTCATTCGTGAGGATGAAGTCTTGGTCGATATCCCCGATGGTTTTCGCTCGGAGTCGCAAGCGGGGTTCGTTGGGGAATTTACAGTTCGCCAGAAGGATTCTTCCTACGTATGGAAGCGCAGCTTCGCCCGCAACATGCCGCCATTGCCTAGCTGGACTAACAGCACGACCCTGCCCTCGGAACCAGTACGTCGCCCAGCCAATTTCTTTCAGCAGCACTACACGTCTCCCGCACTTCGGAAGGTAGCCGCAGCCAGAGAAGCATTCCCGCCGATGACGGACAAGGATCGGGAGTTTTTCGCTCCCTACGAAAAGCAGATGACCGAGCATCTCGTGGCTGGCGGGCGACGGGTGTCGGCTCGATTCGAGGTAAAGGAATGAAAACGATTTTAGCGTGCCGCTGCTACAAGCAGAATGGGCACAAAGCATGGATCGCGCTTCGCAACGTGGGCGATCATTACGACATACTGATGGGCGTCATCCAGATCAATGAGACCGATCCTCAGGTCACCATCAAACCGAATGGTAAGAACGTCCCCACCCTGATCGAGGCGATGGTAGACTTCAAGGCCCGCTGCAATTTCTATGTTGACGGCGGCTGGCAAACGGACACCGTGTTTCAAAAACTCATCGACGGGTTAATCGAATGAAACAATTGCTTCAATTTCTCAATCCGTGGGGAATCGCCGCCCTCGTATGGCTTTTCATGCTTGGCATCATCTGGCTTTTTGCTGAAGCCCCCACTCCGAAACTCCTCAAAGTGAAACGCACTGTCGGCGGCATCGCCGTCACTCTTTGGATATGGGGGGCGATGATTTCAGGGCTGTACATGCCCCAGTATCCCCCTGTTATTCAACAACATATCGACCCTCCCCATTATTGGTGGAAAGGTGCACCACCTTCCTAGCGATTTTCCCATTTTTCTTGGTATAATAGGGCTGGAGGGAACCATGTACACCGGGAAAATTCTCCACGACGGCGACATTCAAGACATCGACCGCATCGTCACCAACGGCAAGGGCAAAAAGCTCAATTTGGAAGCCAGCCTCCGCGTGGTGAACCATTCCCCCACGGGATTCTGTTGGGGCTACGGCGGCAGCGGACCCGCGCAGCTTGCTCTTGCGATCCTGCTCGACCATTTCCACGGCGACCGCGAACGCGCTCTGGCGCTGTACCAAGACTTCAAGTTCAAGGTCATCGCCCGACTGCCGATGGACAGCGACTTCGTTCTGACTGATGAACAGGTCGAGAGCGCCATCAGCGAGATCGACGTGGAGCGGATGAAAACGTCGTAATGCCCGTCAGATTGCCATTAGCGAAAGTAGTGGCGTTGCGGAATCCGTACTCCGATTGTCCGTGGCCGCATTCCGAGATTCGCCCATGTGATATACGGAAGGCGATAGCGGAGAAAAGACTTCGCCGCGAGGTAACGGATGGTTGGCATGGCGTGTACTCGCGGAAGGAAAACATCGAGCGGATCGCCTACTTCGTAGTGAAGGGCTGGCGTGATCCAATCGGGATTGATGTGGGGGTGCCGGGAATGGGTTTTCAGGGTCCAGCACTGACGGACGGGTATCATCGGTTGTCGGCGGCAATGTTTCGGAGGGACACTCATATTCGGGCAGTCGTGGATGGCGACTTAAATTTCGCTTTCGAGTTGTTCGGGGTTAATTGCGAGGAAAAGTATGGCAGATAAATTGATCGTGCGGTATTGGGATGATCCAGTCCTGTCTACTATTTGCGATGCGGTGGAGGACAATGAGTTCGGCCCGAAGTTGGATGACTTTGCGGTGTCCCTCGGGCTGGCAATGCACGACAGGAACGGTGTGGGGCTCGCGGCTCCGCAGGTTGGCATCAGCAAGCGGATTTTTGCTATGTGCTTCCCCGACGACGAGGAAGTTAATCGTAGGTGGGCCGGCGCTGGTGCACCGCCCCTTGAAGTCAGGAAGCCAATCGTCGTGTGTAACCCGACACTGGTATTTGAGGGCAAAACGGTGTATGCTCGTGAGGGTTGCCTGTCGCTGCCCGGGATTCACGAACAGGTCTCCCGAGCCGAGAAAGTGACAATGCAGTATCGGCAGACGGATGGCGTAGCGAAAGAGATCGTGCTGACGGACATCAATGCCCGAGTCGCGCAGCATGAGTTCGACCATTTGAACGGCATCATGTTCTTCAATTACACGGACAAGCGCCCGCAGTACGGGGCACGGATGTCCAAGCAGGTGAGCAAGCAAGTCCTGCGGGATTGGGAGAAGGAAAGGTCGAAACGTGGCATCTAAAGTGGTGCGGGAGAAGTACACGAAGAAAGAGCAGACGTTCATGGCGATGGACAACCTTCGGGCGATGTTCCGTTGCTACACGAATTCAGTTCGCGACAATGCCTTAGTAAAACCGGGCATCGGTCACGGGCTCTGCGACTATGAAGAGCGATTCAAAGCGGAGTTTGAAAAACTCGCTAAGCTGCTCGGCATGGATATCACTCAACTGAGGTTCTAACATGGATAGCAATTCAACAGAAACGCTGCCCTCACTCACCCTGAACGTAGGTGATGGCGTAACGGTAATCGTCGGCAACAAAACGTATCGCGGCACCCTGACACAGGATGGGGATCGTTGGTTCGTCAAGTTGGCTGGCGTTGAGCCGGGTGAGACTGACGAAGTTGTGATCGCCAAGCTCTAGGAGACAACGTGATACTGCCTTGTGGATGTCCGCCGCCAGCCCCAGAGACGTTCTGGACGCTGTTTCATGACGCCGCCCACTGGAAGTTTGAGTTGTTCGTGGGCGGCATAGAGGAACTCGTGACTGGTGTCCTCATCGGCATGTTCGTGTGGCCGCGTATCCAGAAACACTGGAAGCACCATATCGAAAGAGACAAAAAAGAGGGGAAAAATGGCGATCACGCTTGAAATGATTATCGCTGATATGGAAGCGGATTTGGAGTACAGCGAAAGCTTCCCTAACAGCATGAGCAGCCGAGGCGAGGAAGCCATGGAAGACGGGAAAGTTCAGCTTTTGAGAAAGTACCTGCCCAAATTGCGGGCGTTAAGGAATCAGAATGGCGAATAAGGGATTCACGGAGACTCGATACGACTACTCAGCGGGGCGTGACCACGCTCCCGAGTTGACCGTCTGCGTCGGTATCTCTGGCTCTGGGAAGAGTACCGAGGTCATGCAGCGGGTGAAACGGTCGCAGGGCAAGACCGTTCGCCTGAACCGCGACAAGATGCGCGAGATGTTGTTCTGCGGGGCGGACTGGAACAAGCACAACGAGAACTTTGTTCGCACTTGGCAGATGGAGGGGGCTCGTATCGCTCTCCAGTCCGGCAAGAACGTAGTCATCGACGATACGAACTGCATCCGCAACACGCGGCAGAAGTGGGAAGAGTTTGCGGTCGAGCAGAAGGTTAAGCTCTGCTTCTTGGTCATGGATGTTCCGTTGAAGGAGTGTGTTGAGCGGGACATTGCACGCGGAGTTCCTTGTCCGACCTGTGGGACGCCAAAGGGCGTCATGGTTGGTGAGGAGATCATCCGCCGCCAGTACAAGGATTTGACGAGTTTCAATATGAGCAACCGAGACATGACGCCAACGTCGCCAACCCGAGCTTGGATGGAGCGGCAGGCCCTCTTGAAGGGCGGGTTCGTGCCTCGTCTGGTTGGACGCCCGTGGGTGTTGTTCGATATGGACGGCACCACAGCGGACCATCGTGGGAAGCGGAATCCCTACGAGGAGCACAAGGTCCTCTTGGATGGCTGCTACGAGGTTGTGGCAGACTGGATTCGGGCTTTGGCTCCGTCGCACAATCTTTGTGCGGTATCGGGTCGTCACGATTTCTGCGGGGATGACACCTGCGAGTGGTTGGAGGGGTATGGTATCCCGTTCGACCACATCCTGATGCGCTACAATGGGGACAACCGCCCCGACGTAGTGGTCAAGCAGGAAATCCTCAACGAGTTGATCGCCGTCATCGGGAAGGAGAACATCGCATTCGTTCTCGATGACCGCCCTCAGGTCGTGAAAATGTGGAGGGCAAATGGGATCAAGGTTTACCCTGTACGCGGTGAACCGATCCACACGCCCGGATGTTCTCAGGCACACGCGAAGCCGAAGGAAGGCTGGGTGGTTGGCGGCTACTGCGGCGAGTGCGGTGCGTTGGAGAACTTCTAATGGGAGTGCATTATGTGCCGAGGTACGTCGAGCGGGCTTGCTTTCGGATGCGAGCCGACCAAGATGGTCGCATCATCAAGTGGCTGACCGAGACGTACCCCGACACAATGCGTTGGATTTCGTACACGATTGACACGACCTTGGGGAACATGCGGAGCAGGGAAATTCAGAAGGCGCAGGAGGCCGACCGTGGACAAGCAACTCGTAGCTGATTTCAGAAAAGAGTTCGATGAGTTGGTCGAAGTGCTCGAAGGCGACGGCTTTTGTACCAAGCGGGAATGTATGTGCGACCACGCAAAGCCAGTCGTCAAAATCAATGATCTTCTCACGAGGCTGGAGCAAGAGGTAAACTAATGTTGTGTTGGGGTAGAGACGAGGAAACAACGATCACCACCACGATGCAGCCCGATCTGTTTAGACGGGGTGACAGAATTCAAATCACCGGGCTGGTGCGGATGGTGAATGCTCCGAGCCCGAACGGGCTGTTTGTGGTAAGGCGTGCGAAGGGTACTCAGTACCTCATCGCTCCCGCAGGCTGGTGGGATTATCTCACGCATTACGCCACGAAGTTCGGGAATGAAGTGCAGTGGAAGTTCTGGGGCGCGGTCAACAATCTGGAGGACGTGTGGAACCGACTGTTAGAAAAACTAAAGCGAAGATGACGCGGCACGACTGGTACACTGTGCTCACCCTGCTCATGTTTGCGAACGCGGCATTGTTCGACGGTAAACGCGGCTGGGGTATGGGCCTGACGCTCGTCGCGATCTTGATTGTGGTTCTGGTGGATGGCTTTGGAATCAAACTATGAAGGTTTTCCTCAAGGACGTTTTGCCTGTCGATCTGCTGCTCAAGCATATCGAGGACGGCGTAATCCGTAAGCAGGTTCACCCCGATTACCCGGATCAGCTTTACATCCTGAACTACTCGGAGCAGGCTCAGTTCGGTCGCATCTGGGATGCGGCAACCAACGTGTGCCGTGGGTTGATTTGTGCTGTCACGCCTGATGGCGATGTTGTGATCGCTCGCGGCTTCAACAAGTTCCACAACTACAACACGGAGTACCTGCCTGAGACGATGGACGCGAACTTGCCGAACATCACACCGCTGGCGACCCAGAAGTTGGATGGGTCGATGGGGCTCCCGTACTATTGGGATGGCAAGTGGTGGGTTGCGACTCGTGGTTCGTTTGCTTCGGATCAGGCAAAGTGGGCGACCGAGTGGCTCCGTCACAACTATCCGCTTTTCAGCGATGGTGTGTTTTCTACGCCCGTGTGCGAAGTGATCTACAAAGAGAACCGCATCGTCGTTGACTACGACTTTGAGGGTCTCGTGTTGCTCGGCTTCGTGGACTTGGCAACTGGTTACGAACTCGGTCGGCTGTTCTGCGAGGATTGGGCTTTCGCCAAGAAGTTTCCCATCGTCAAGAAGTTCGAGAAGACGCTGGCGGAATGCGCTGCCGAGAACAACTTGAACGAAGAGGGCTACGTCTTGACTTACGACAAGGGCCGTGATGTAGCGCCCTTGAAGATCAAGGTGAAGTTCGCGGATTACGTGCGCTTGCACCGCATCTTGACTGGCTTGAATCCCAAGGCGATCTGGGAAATGCTGGAGGTTGGGCAGAACGAGGCAATCGACACCATCATCGCCGACCCGACGATGCCCGCGCCGTTCATCGCGTGGTTTTCAGGATGGGTGGAGCAGTTTCGTGCTCGGTATCGGGAGATGGAGCGGAAGGCCATGTATGTGTTCGACCGCCGCCCGAAGAACGATCTCGGCGACTTGGGTCCCGCCTTGTACCGCAAGTCGGTCGCTTTGTACTTCCAGAAGACGCCCGAATTGTGCTCGATCCTGTTCGCGATGCTGGATAAAAAAGACTACGGAAGCATTATATGGGGTAAGATCAAACCACGTGCCGATGCAACTTTCAAAAAAGATGGAGAGTGAGGTTCTAGAATTTCACGCAGGGGGTCTTTGGTCTCATGAGATTGCCCGTCGTACAGGTGTGTCTTACGGGGGAGTACAATACATACTGTCTCGTGCTGGGCTACAGCCTAATCCTAAAAATTACAAAGTTGAACGTAAAGGAAGCCTGATTGTATGCGGGACATGCCATAAACCGAAACTGGCGAAAGCATTCTATGCAAGATCAGGTTATAAACGATGCCGAAAATGCCTCAAACAGTATAGGATTGATCGGCTCAACTCCGATCCCGTATGGTTTTTTCGAGAACGATGCGTTGCAATTCGTAAGCGGGCGAAGACGAAGGTTGGTATCACCCCTGAGTTTTTGATGGGACTGTTCACAAAACAAGGGGGTAAATGTTTTTATACCGATGTCGATATGGTTTGTTTAGCGGGCCGAGGAAAAAATCAAGCAGCTACGTCGGTAGATCGGATTAGATCGAACAAAGGCTACACCAAAAATAATGTGGTGCTCTGCACCCTTAAAGCCAATACCGTTAAGAGTAATCTGACTCTCGCGGAGTTGCAAAGCTGGCTCCCCGACTGGTTTCAGCGGTTAGTAGATGCGGGGTTAGTTTCAAATACTTGAAACCAAAGGGGTTATTCCTAAAGTTTTCGGGAGTTTTCTTGGTATAATAGGGGTATATGAGACGAACTTTGGTGGATTCATTACTGTCGTTTGTGGGTCGGTGTACCCACGACCGCTATTCGTTTCCTCAGACGATCAAGGCGGGCAAGGATAAGGGCAAGACCACGGTCTCCTGCTTGGACTGCGGCAAGACGCTGCCGTATGATTGGGCAGGATTGGGCGCGGAGGAAGAAATCAAACCCCCCAAGATGACGGCACCGAGAGTCATCGTGATCGAGAAGACGGGAACGTATCTCATAGGAGAACAAAAGTGAACAGATTCGCCGCAACCACAGTCATCCGAGAATTGCAGAGGAACGGCTTTGAAGCTTTCCTCGTAGGCGGCTGTGTGCGCGACATGATCCTCGGCAATGAACCGAAGGATTTCGACGTGACCACGAATGCTCTCCCTGAACAAGTGCAGGCGATCTTCACCAAGACCCTGCCAGTTGGCGTCAGCTTTGGTGTGGTCATCGTTGTGGTCGATGTTGACGGCAAGGACGAGCAGATCGAAGTTGCTACCTACCGCACAGACGGTCTGTACTCCGATGGTCGGCGTCCCGACACCGTTGAGTACGGCAAGACTGCACGCGAGGACGTGGAACGCCGCGACTTCACGATGAACGGCTTGCTCCTGACTACGCCGATGGATTTCCCTGTCAAGGGTGTGACCGCCGAAGACCATGACATGTTCGACGGTTACGGCATTGTTGACTTTGTTGGTGGACGGGAAGACATCAAGGCTCGGCTTATCCGCTGTATCGGCGACCCCAACAAGCGATTCACCGAGGACGCCCTGCGGATGATGCGGGCGATGCGCTTTGCCGCTAAGCTTGGCTTCAAGATCGAGCCGCGCACGTTCGAGGCGATCACCGCCAACGCATCGAAGATAGTGAATGTCAGTCGCGAGCGGGTAGCTATGGAAATGTTCAAGTTGCTGACGGCCCCATTTCCGCTTGATGGGCTCGTCCCCCTGTTCTCTTCTGGGTTGGCGGCACACGTGTTCCCACGCGAGTTCATGGACAACCTTCTGCTCGGTCGAACGCTGCGCCGATTCGAGGAGTTCCACACAACGGACCCCGTGTTGGCGATGGCGATGTTTCTCGCCGATACGTCGAACCCTAAGACGCCGATGACGATGGCTCAGAATTTGAAGTTGTCGAACGACGAGAAGGCGCGGATCGTGACTGCATTGTTGTACGTCAGTGCGATTCCGAAGGCGCGGGAATACGATTCTAAGCCTTCTCACTTCAAGCGAACGATGCGAGTGGCGGGGATCGAGTTGGCTCTGGAGATCGCTGTCCAGAACGAACTGATCGGCGTCACCAGTGTCGGCACCGAGGCTCTGATGTCGATTGTTAACGACTACAGGGGCTTGACGGCTGAGGAAATTTACCCCGCTCCGTTAGTGACGGGAAATGACCTGATCGCCGCTGGCTATACCCCGGGTCCTACTTTCCGCGACGTTTTGTACGCTGTCGAGACGGAACAGTTGGACGGCAAGCTGACTACTCATGAACAGGCTCTCCAGCGGGCATTCGTACTCATGGCTGGAGTATCTGGCGAATACGTATTCGATGGTGGGGCGTGAGTACCGCCCCCATCTTCGTTACGGGCACCCCTCCTTCCCGTTTCAGGATGGTCTACTTCCTGCTCGACCCGACCAGCTACAAGGAAACTAACAAGCTGGAGCAGCTAGTCAGATCGTCTTTCCCCCACGTCAGATTTCTGGAATTGTACCTGCCGCCATACCGGGTCTACGAGAAACAGGTAGAACTCTGGGCGTCTAACCTGCTCCCACTTCTGATGCCGAACACGCTGCTGGTCGGTATAGGACGTGCGGGTACGGCGGCTTGTTGGCTACAAGAGCATTTCCCCGATCTAAACCTGTCAGTCATGGCGGTCAATGCTATGACCGAGGAGCCAGACTTTACGGTCGAGCGTCGGTGTGATAATCGAGTGGCTCTCTTTTCCAGCAGTTACACACCAATCAAAGGCTACACCCAGAATTGGTCGTGGATGGCCGAAATTTCATTTGACGTGGACTGGCTCCAGCATGGTATTCTCTCGGAGAGCGGTGCAAATCTTTGCAAGTATTCGGTGTTGGCATTCGTCACCGCGTACCTCATGCAGCCAGACATAAGGGAATCATGTTCCCGGGTCCTTGGGGACGGAGAGTACGAGTCGTTTCTACCATGTAGACGGGCCTGAACTGAACGATTTCATTTTGGACTTCCTCCCCGTAGGCGTATGTGCGGAGATCATCACATGGTCATTCGACCCAAAATTTGTTAATGAAAACTAACCAAAATTCGAATCTCTTAGGTAGAATGTCCTGTAGAGGGGCTTCTAATGTCTTCGATGGACAAAGACTCGCTTCTGGCTGCGGCTTTCCTCTTCGGGTTAGCTTGCCTCCCTGTTGTCGCACTCGTCTACGCGGTACGTGCCAGCAAACCCAAGGATCACCCCAAAACATTCGAGGAACTCTACCCAGACGAGCACCGTTTCATCTGAGGGTCACTCATGCATAGCTTTGCAGTTAAAATCGACGACGCGGGGGCGTTCGGCATCGACGAAACCTTTAGTCTGTTCGCTTCGGACATCGTAGAAGCGGCGATCAAGGCTCTCGACATCCTGAATGCATTACACGAGAACATCCGCAAGGCCGAATTCGAGCTTGAACCCGAAATCCTCCGCATCGCCTACATATCGGATGAGGGCGTACTGACGGGCGGCGAGGCTATCCCCAGCGACAATTGGGCTCAGGAATTCGCCGACCAAATGACCATCAGAATCAAAAAATACCTATGCTAGACACCACCGACATCAGCCTCGTCGTTCCTTGCCATTACTACTCGCATGGCGGCTACCACTGCGTTGAAGGACATCTCTTCAAGTATGTCCACCCAGACCATAGCATGGACCTAGAAGGTGAAAAGGCGGGCGTGATTGCCGAGGTTGTCAGGGAAGAGGGCATTCCCATCCAATGTCCCGCCTGCGAAGGCAAGGGCGTCCTTCTGACAAGGCTTGGTCGCCAGACGATTCAGTTTTTACAAACCTACGCCTACCCGATGCTTCGGGAAATGGTGCAGGATATCATGGAGGAGAAACTGTAGTGAGCTACGAATTGGATGAGTTCGAAGATTATCCACAGGATGATTTCGAGGACGTGGAAGAGTCCGAAGTCGTGGACGACTTGGACGATGAGTTGCCCGAGATTGATGTGTACGACGATGAGGCGTACTACTACGACCCTTACGAGGGGTACGAGGAAGACGAACAGATCGAAGAGGCCGAAGCCGACACCGTTTGTACGAAGTGCGACGGCACCGGGGAGTTCCCCGAAGACCACCTGTGCAAAGCCTGCAACGGGAAAGGCTCCATCGGTGAGTAAAGAGATCACCATCACACCTGACGGTAAAGCCAAGGTAAGCACGGTCATGCGCCTCGGCAACGGTCAGGCGTTCTTTCGCTCAATGCTTGGAACGTGCGGCACGATTTGCGGCAAGCCCGGACACGAGGACAACGAGAAGCCTCACGTCCGCAACGATTCGTGTTGGAACTGGCAGGCTGGCGATTATCTTTATCTGGGCGAGATTCGCGATACAAAGATCACCTTCAAGCCTGAGACCGAAGACCTGCTGTAACCCCTTGAAAACAAGCCAAATATAGTCTGAATTTCCTATCGATTCTCGCCTGTTTTTGGGTATAATAGGCACATGAGCGATCAGACGGTAGCCAAAACAATCCTCGAACAGCTTGGCGGTCGTAAGTTCATCGTCATGACTGGTGCGAAGAATTTTATCGGTTCCGATAACAGCCTCTCCTTCCGTCTCCCCGCTTTCAGATCACCAAGAACGGCAAACGAGTGGAGAATACCAAGTGCATCGGGTTGGTCAGCGCATTGCCGACTGAATCCGCCGCATGGAAGAAGGTCGATGAGATGGTTTTGCGGGTTGAGGCAAACAAGGACGCCGTTGAAATCGTGACGTTCGGTGTGCTTGCCCTCAGGTATCTGACGCCAGATCGAGACCATGCGGTTGTTCATTACGTCAAGAAGGTGATGGTTCCGAAGTGGGGCATGACGCCCATTGACGACATCAGGCGGAAGGACGTGAGGGACTGGTTGATGGGTCTCGATTACTCTGGGCCAACAATCCAGAAAATCAAAGGGATTATGCACGCTGTGTTTGAGTACGGGATATTCGAGGAAAGTTGCTCGACCAATCCGTGCTCTGGTTGGCGTCTAAAGAATGTCGGCTCTGACTACAAGCCTCTGATGGTCACGCCAGAGCAGACGCTCAGCATCCTGCGATCCTTCACCGATCCTCTGTACTTTGCGTTGGTGTTCACCGTCGCAGCTACCGCTCTTCGGGCATCCGAAGTTGTGGCGTTGCGATGGGCGGACATTCTCTGGGATGAGAATCGCATTCGGGTGAATAAGCGTTGGAGATTAGGTGCGGATGGCAAGCCAAAGACTGAGGCAAGCAATTCAACTGTTGCCCTCGGCAGTGCTTTGGCTCAGGCCCTTCGATCATGGAGAGAAGCCAGCCCGTACACCGCTGGCACCGATTTTGTTTTTCCGTCACTCACGATGATGGGGAAGGTGCCAGTCTGCACGAGCGTGTTCGTCAGGAATTATCTACGCAAGGCTGCAATCGCGGCGGGTGTGGTGATTCCCGATGGCTATCGCTTTGGTCTCCACAATCTCAGGTCTTCACTTTCACATTGGCTTGTTAACCAAAACGTGGATGTGAAAACTGTCTCCACCATGCTCCGTCACTCCAAAATCCAAACCACGCTCGATCTCTACACACAGGGCAGGAATGACAGCAAAATCGCTGCCCAAGATAAGTACGTCGCGGCGATAGGAATCGGTCGAATTCCCAGTATTACAAGGGATGAAGACCCTTCCTTTGACCAAAGGTATGATTGTTCTTGAGGCCCATGGAAGGCGCGGGATTGCGGGAGAAGATCAACCAAATTTGGCAGTATTAGACAAAGAGGGATCGAGTCAGTCGTTTGAAGCCCCAGAGGAGAAACAGTGAGAGAACCTATTCCAGTTCAGTACGGCAATCACCGGGTCACATGGTCAGTGTCATGTACCGTCCACGGAGAGAACCACTGCATGTGCGGCTTGGACAACATGCGTATCGGCGAGGGGATCACACCCGAACAAGTAGGTGAGCTTCTGGGCGCAGACGATTACGCACTTGATGGAACGGCACATCCAGAGTATGCAGTCAATCTGGTTGAACTTGCTGACCGCATCAATGACCATTTCGGTCGTGTGCCGACCACAATAGGAGAGAAGCAATGAAAGCACGAAGTGAACGAATGCTAATTGAAGCCGCCGAGCACGCACTCGCTAACCCCGGCACACGGGTGCTGGTGCTGAACGGCAAAGTTAATCTGGTGATTGAGTCCGTAGTCGCTGACACGCCGTCTATGGAAGAAGTAATCGCCGCAGAGAACAAAGCTATGGGGCTGGATGGGGCTGTGGTTGAAGTCCCAGAGTAACGTTACCAAAGAAATCGCAGCATTCCTATCGATTCCACGGAGCGTTTGGGTATAATGTAATATGAGCAAACTTTTCTCACTGTTGACAGTGGCAAGCATCGTCGGGGGCTTCGTCATAGGCTTCTCCACGGGCTTCATCGCTACAGGCATCATCGGGGGCTTCCTACTGGCGTTTGTGTTTAGCATCCCCGTCAATGAGGCCAAGTGATCGACTTCTGCCCCGCTGAGACCCCGCTCCAAGTCCCAGTCCTGACCAGCTTTCAGTTGCGGGATCAGGTCTATGTGGTGGATGTCGAGGGACTGCTCCTCAACATTCAGACGGGGCCTGAGCGCGTATCAGGAGCGCATGGAAGTTTTGATGGGGCAGATGAAGGAAACGATGCAGAATGAGGGCATCGCATACATAGGAGCATAAGCCATGTTTGGATTTGGGAAGGGCAAGAGCAAGCCAGTGAAGCCCGAGGAGCCGAAGGAAGATAAGCCGCTGCGCTTCTACGCCTACTATAACGCAGTCTGCATCATGGGCAAGGCTCCATGGCCTCCGATGATTAAAGATCATTCAGGGCACGACCGCTTCGATCTGTACCAGCATATCGCGGACGCCCTGAACGTGAAGCACCGCTACAGCTTTGTGCGTAAGCAACTCGCGTTAACGGTCGCGGCGTATGAACGCGGCGACATCGACAAACAGAAAGTGGCGGACGATTTGATCCACATGCTGCAAGTCATTCGCGCCGACGAGAAGCGCGACGAGCCTCTGTTCGCCGAGCACGAACGCAAGCTGGCGGAATACGAGCGCACCAACGGGAATTGGGGAGGATAGTATGCCAATAGCTGACGGAGTTCTGACAATCACACCCGAAGACATCAAGATCACCGATCACCTTTGGGATGCGTTCGGTCACTATGAGACCGAAATTTCCGCTGACTGGCTTGTCCGCTTCGCCCAACAGCGGGGTGAGGGTTGGAAGCCGTTCACCTACGCCGACATCGAGGCGTTCTACTCGAAGAGCGGCAGGTTACGTGAGTTCGGTTTCAACAAGCTGATCGACAAGGGCTTCATCGTCCTCCAGAAGGCGGGCACCATCGGCTTTGAGGGGACGGCTTTCATCGGCTACACGAAAGACGTTTATCTCTACACCGAGGAGTTCATCGCCCGGTGCCACAGGTCCGCAAACAAGATCAGGGTCTCGGAATGAGTTTTGACGACCGCACTATGCGGCTGGATGATAGCCCGCGTGATCGGGTGCGGCAGGTTCATCCGAGCATCATCTGCACCGCCGTCTATTGGAACGGTCGGCGGGCTGGCTATGTCGTCTCCCTGAACGGAAAGACTATCGCGTCGGCGACCCAAGCGTATCAGGCGTGGTTGCTGGCGGAAGCGAAGCTACTATAGGAGCCCTATGTTCATCCTGTCAGTTTTTCTATTCATTCTTGGCATGGCAATGCTGATCGACACGCCAGCGAACAGGGCGATGAGATACGCAAAGCTGATCGGCCTGCTGTGCCTATTAGGTTCGTTCGCTACCTGCGGACTATCATCAATTCACTGAGGAGACTATGCCAAAGAAGAGACCTGCTATCGAGTACCCCGAGGATGTCATCGTCGAAGCTAGGCTTCGCCGCATGAGACCGGACGACTACCTTCGCCAGATGTCGGAATGCAGCATGGCTGACCAGCGGATGGACGAGATCGACCGCAAGAAACTGGCTGAAATGCAACCCGAAGAACTCGTAAGTGACTGAAAACAAGACAAATATAGCTATAAAATCCTAGCGATTCCACTCACTTTTTGGGTATAATAGACCCATGAGCAGACTGAGACTGAACGTCAAAGCGATGGCGGCACGCAGCAAAGCCCGTACCGCTCAGATCGTGGTCGGTAACACCTACTTCCTGTCCAGCTTCTACGACAAAGACGGCTGCATGGTGCGAGTGCACTCGAAGTCCACCGAGAAGAACACCGCTGGCTGGCCTTCGACGGTCAAGGTGGTGGTTCTGGAGCCGCTCGGCGACGACGCTGGCAAGGACTACTACGCGGTCGGCACCGTCCACACCTGCAACGCGACCAACCTGTATGAAAAGCGTTCGGACGCCTCGCACACGCGGAGGGCGTTCTAATGGATCAACCCACGATTATGGCCGCCGATCACCGCCAGATGCTTAGCTACTGGCTGATAAACACCCCGGGGGCAAAAGCAGAGTTTCTGGCGAACAATATGATCCGCAGGTTCAAAATGGACGCGAACACCGCATGGATTCTGGCTACGCGGTTCATCAACGAACGGAGGGGACAATGAGCGCATGTTGGGGTACGGCAAAATCACTTGAGTCGGTGCCACGATTACAACGTATGTGGCGCATGTGGTCCTACGTTTCGGTGGGTTCGATCTTCTACCTGCTGGTCCGTTTTTACAACTAACAAGCACTTTAGAGAGGGGCAACACTATGGAATCCACCAATCGCCATCAGATTCGCATAAACGGTTTGATTATCAACCACATTGATGTGCGGCACGCGCTCGTAGACGGCGTACCGTGCGGCGAGTGGCAGATCGCCATCGAAGACCCCGTTCTCGGCTGGATGACCATAGACGACAACGACAACCTGTGGGATAATGATCTACCGAAGTTCGTACTGGAGGTCCGTGCCAACCCATGGGTCTCTGTTATGGACATGCGGGACGGCAACGAATTGCCAGTTCTCGGCTGGCGGCAGGTATCTGTCGCTCAACTGCTTGAACTTTTAGAGTCTACAGGGGTCTTAGTTAGGGAGACCCGCTAGGGCATCATGGGATTTTTCGACGACTACAACGAGGAAGAGCGTCCACGCCGTAAGTCTCGACGTGCGAACGCCGACGACGCTGCCGACGACAGGCTCGATTGGCGAGACCTTGGCGAAGGCATCGACGAACCCGGGCAGTACGAAGTTCCTCGTGACGAGGAACCAGACGAGGAGTCCGAAGAGGACGAAGACACGATCCAAGAACTTGAGATCGATGACCACGGCAGGATGCGTCGTTCGAGCCGGGACGAGATTGACCCCGATTTTTGGAACGAAGACGAATAGTCCAAACTATGAGGCAAGCGATTAAAGTCGCGCTACTCTGCATCGTGATTGGGTTCTCGCTCGGCTACCTTGGTCTGTCTGTTCACGGCATCATGGTGGAAAAGGCTCAGGCCGCTAAACCCTCCCCCACATTTCAAAATCCTGACATTTACATAGGTGGGCGGCACTCGTCGCCGTTCACGTTTGGTCCGCCTGCAAACACCGATCCTCCGTTCTTCGATCCATTCACCCAGAGTCCGACTCGTGCCATGCCCCATCCACGACCGCCTCAGCCGCCACAGGATGACGCCACGTGCATCGGCACCGCTGACCCATGCCAGTTACGGAAGGTCATCAGGATATGAGTGTAGCCATACTGGAAAGCCGCGAAGTCTACGATACGATCCCCGGTTCAATCAAGGACGCCGCCCTCGCCCTCCTGACCTCATTGCTAGAGCCCGTGTCGCCCGAGATACGCGCAGACTATGCCAAGGACCCCATCAACTGGTGGAAGCAGGGACACTTCCATTTCGGTCTCGCCGTCCGCAATCAACTTCGTCGCAAGGGGTATGACGCCGCCTACTTCGGTGTCAGCAACTTGGACGACATCTACGTTTTTCTCGTCGAAGAAGCACTCAAACTCCGCTAAACGTGGTATTATATCTGTTAGGTTAGTTGGAGGCGGATATGAGCCACAAAACTCAACTCGAACTGGAAATCGAACAGCAGGAATTGGACGCACAGAAGAAAGCTGCGGCCAAGGAAAAGAAGGACGCGGCGGACGCCGAGAGCAATCGCCTTTATTGCCGCAACAAATTCCGCGAAGTCACCGCGCCTCTGGTTGAATGGGCTGGTGCTGAATACACTTTCGATCAGGGACTCAAGTTTACCTTCCGTGGCGAAGCGTACAAGGTCGAAGTCTCCCGCTTTTGGTTGGAAGGTGACAACGAGAGTGGTATGCCCGCTGGTTATAGCACGGCGTGGTATCTGTACGGCAGGGGCAAAGAAGCCCGTCTTGCTAACGATTGGGCGAATTTCTTCCCAGATCGCGATGGTAGGTGGGGGTATCACTGCGGCCCGATTAAAGAACGTGTCATCGCGTGCATCAAGGAAATTGACGAAGAAGTCGAACGAGATCGGCATCGGAGGTAATCATGAAAGCTGCTCAAGCACGATCCAAAGCAGTATCCATCGCACAGAAAGAAGCAGCCGAGAAATCTGCTGCACTCCAGAAGCGTCGTGCGGCTCTCAAGGAGTCCGTCCCACGTCTTCGCGCTGAACGCATCAAGGGAATTGAAGCCAACTTCCGCGAACATATCGGGTACGCAGTCGAGGATGGACAGAAGAGTACCCAGATCATACTGTCCTCAAACAGTAGGGATATTCTACGTGGGCGGTATAAGTATCTTCCCATGAAAGTCTCTGGCAGGAATTATCACGGAGAAACTGAACGCAGCTATTACCATGCATGGGGTGAGGGCTATCTCAAGTACGCCGCGTGGGGCAAGTATGTCAAGCTGGTGTTGACGAGGCTCCGTCGTGACGGGTACAAGTGTGTGGTGACGGGCGAGAATGTGGAGCACGATGATTCCGCCGCCTACCTGAATAGTGGCGGTGAGTGCGGCTCCGAGGATACGTACTACACACGTGACACAATTCTGACGATCAAGTGGTGAAAACATGAGAGCCAAAGAAGCAAAACTTGCCGCCCAGAAAAGGGCCGAAGAAATCAAGCAGCAACGCGAAGAAGCCGACAACGCCCGCGCTGAAAAGCAAGCCAAAGAGTGGCGCGAACGGCGGGCTAACTGGCTCAAGAACGAAATCTCAGGCATCGAAGAAGACATCGCTGAGGCTGTGGATAAAGGGAAGTCCGCAATCGAGGTTTGGTTGGCGTCGGAGGACAAACCCGAACTGGCGGAAGAGAAAGCCTTCTGGGAACGATTCGCTTACAAGCCAGAACTGAAGAAGGTCATCGCTCATTTCAAAGATTTGGACTACGACCTCAAGTTCAGGGTTAAGAAGAGAGAGAACGTTGACCTCTCCGACCTGAGCCCTCGCGACAACTGGTTTACCTACGAGACCGTCTTGGATGTAAGCTGGTGAAGGCCCTCCTTGAAGAGCAGGTCGGCATCTACCTGTCGGACGTGGCTGGGCACCTACTCAGCGTGAAGATCAACCCCGTCCGTGTCGCCTGCATCTCCTGTTCGGAGACCTGCGACATGTCGAACTTCCCCACCAAGCTAAAGGCCGCTCCAGCGACCAAAGCTTTCATGGACAAACATGGGGCTCTCGACCGCAAAATTGCCGACAGCATCAATGAGATTGTTGAGAAGTTTCTGGGTTTAATTGATGAGGGCAGTACCCATAAAACCCTATAGCACAATTGCAGTTGTGGCACAAAACTCGAAATCCATCTGGGAAATTGTTCTTGATTAGCCAGACTGCAATGCGAACTGCGGAGTTGTCTTTCTTTCGATGTTTAGCCCCATTCCCGTCAGCGTGGTCTATGGCTAAAAATTCGTACCTACTCTCCCCGCAGCATTCGCATTTCCCACCATAATGAGCCAGACAACGTTCCCGATTTTCGCGGTTTCTTTTCGCGTTGGTTGCTGCTTTGTATTCTTTGTTTTCCGCGTTCCACTTAGCGGTGTTTCGTTTCATTCGAGCCACAACATCGGGTTGACCCGCGATCTCGGCGTAGCGAGCGTTCATTTTTGAGCGATGACAGGTCTTACAGTAGGTGCTCAGCCCGTCTTTACTGTGAGAGTCTTTGTAGAACTCACCCTCTTTTTCACATTGCGGACAAATCTTTCCCATGATTAGTAATACGGAAGATTGCTAACGTTGTTTGGAAATTTTTCTAAATGAAATTCCTGTTGCTTAACTAGAGGGACTTCCATTGTACGAACTCTTCATGTTCCCGACCGAGATCGAACATCAGGGCACCCGAGAATTGGTTCGCCACAATTTCCCGCTGGCGGAACTCTGCGACGTGGTAGACCCTCCGCATATCTGCATGGACTTCCATCTCGATATACAGCGCGGGTTGTTCCTCCGCTGGGCGCTGGAGACCACGGACGGCGGCAATCGCGTGGTGCATTACTGCTACAATCTGTCCATGGCCCTGACCGATATCCCCATGCCTCACTGGTTGGTAAACGAGCTTCGCACCCAGCCCGATCTTTTCGATTCCCTGTCCCGCTAAGAAATTTCTCAACTACCAGTATTACTCTATAGTGGGGCAATGCCCCTAGTGCAGTTAAATTCAAACGAAGTACCAGTACAGTGAGGTCAGCATGTCAACCGTTTCTGTTGAACTATCCAAACTCGCCCCTAAACTCTCGGGCAATCTCAAAGTCAACCGCAAAAAGCAATCCGTCAACAACCTCGTCGCCATCTTGCATGGCACCGTTCGCATGAGCGAATGGGAATATCTCGACCGCGACAATGCCTTCAAGTTCGAGTCCGACAAGAACAAGAAGCTCTCCATTTGGGTCACCCCCGAACTCGTCGAAGTCCGCAAGGGACTACGCAAATTTCCCATTGGTAATGGAAAAGATGCAACCACCCTATTCGGCAATCTCAAGCACGTCAAGGCCGTAATCGCCAAGGCACAAGCCGAGCAATTGACAGGCGAAGCCTCCATGAGCGCCGTCCTGAGCGAAGCTCTGGATGACATCACGAGTGGCAACGACGCGGTAACCGCCGATGATCTGAACGAGGATATCCACATCCCCAACGCCCCGGCTCTCGTCGATCCTATTGAGGTTTCTTTGGAATCTGAAGAGATTGCAGGAGCCCTCGAAAACGAGATGGAACGCGAAGACGATCCGTTCTCGCGTATCTCAAACAAACTCGCCTCGGCTAAGCAACAAATCGGGATCAAGCTTCACGACACGGGTGTGTCCAAGGAGGGTTGCAAGCAGATTGCCGATTCAATCGCTGGACATCTACGGAAACGTGGGGACCTATCCGGGCCTGTCATTGTGGCACTCAAATCTCTGCAAGGTCGGATACTGGGCATTGTGGACGCTTCCTTTTCCGATAAGGAGCAGCGTGCTGCCGTCAAGACTCTCATCAACAAGGAATTCCGCCGCGAGATGGATAAGTTCGGCGGGACGAATGGGGTGGTGTCTGATGAAAACTAATAGGATCAGCGAGATCGTCCAGCTTGTTCGCAACGAGGACGGCACCATGGACATCCTTTTCGATGAACATTCCAAAGCCCGTTCTGCAACCTTAACCACTGACTACGGTGCGACTATCAAGCTAAAGAGGCCCCGCTGCTCGTATCAATGCAGCGACCGCATCGTAGGAATTTCGATTCGTGCGTAAGTTTTCCAGAAATCTCGGGTATTAAACTTGTGAGGAGTTTAATACCCGAGATGAGTTGTGCGAATGGTCACGATTCTGGGCGATATGAAAACCAAAGAGACGATGGAAGCCGGGAGTGTATCGAGTGTCGCCGACTGAAAAACAAACGAGCCTATCAATCGAAACTACAGCGGAATCCAATTCAACTCATGCGGGAAACCGTTAAGAATAGAGCGAAACAGCGTGGGATTCCTTTTGATTTATCCGTCGAAGACATTCTCGCCGCTTGGCCTGCCGACAATATCTGCCCCATCCTTCGGTTGCCGTTGATTCGTGGAGTTGGGGTTCACCACCCACAATCGCCATCAATAGACCGCGTTCGATCCAAACTAGGATATGTGAGGGGTAACATCGCGATTATTTCTCGCCACGCCAACGTGATAAAACAGGACTGTGATGACCCCGAAGTTTTTGTTCGTATAGCCGAATACTTGAGAGAACGCCTATGAGCGAAGAGCTTGAACAGTGTCCGTTAGTCACCCCGTACACCACCAGTACGGGGTTGTCTCCCGCCATGCTGGAAAAGCTCTTTCTCCTTCGCCACTGGGATGTCGAAGTACAGGGACCTGTGCCGTTCAAATGGCCTGATCTCCTGCGTCAAAACATATTCGACCTGAGCCGTCAGGCGGATTCCGAGCCTCTGATACTCCGCGAGTACCAGAAAGTCATGACACACCATCTCTGCCGTATGCCCCGCTTCATCTGCGGGGATGCGGTTGGGCTGGGCAAAACCCTCGACGCCATCGCCGCCGCCTGCTGGCTTAAAGAGCGATTCGACAATGCCAAAGTCGTAGTTGTCACCACCAAATCCACCACCTATCAATGGGAAGAAGAGGTCATGCGGTACAGCCGCCTGCGCCCGTATGTAATGCGGGATGACTACCGAGGGCTTACCTCGTCCGACGCCCGTTATTCCCAGATGATGCAGTTCCTTGAGGGCAAGAAGAAAGATGTCCTCATCGCCAAGTATTCGTCGATGATCGGCACCCGCAAAGAGATCGAGGGGGAATTCGATGCTGATGGGCTCCCCACGATGGGGGATAAGAAAGAACATCTTTCCGAAGAGATACGCAACTTCTCCAGAATCTTCCGTGAGCACCGCGAGAACATCATCTTGGTCTTCGACGAATGCCACAAGTTCAAGACCATGCACTCTTCGACCCGGAACCTAGTCTTCAACCTGAGCAAGTACGCAGGCCGCGTCTGGGCTCTGACCGCCACGGTCATCAAGAATGGGCTGGAGGAGTTCTATAACATCGCCACGGGCATCAGGATTGAGCCTGTGGGCCTCATAGGGGACTTCAGGGAGGAATTCTGCATCTACCACGAGCAATGGACTGGGCGGGGCGGCAATAAGAAGATTCTCGACGGCTACAAGAATGTTGCCCATTTCAAGAAGCAGATGCGCCCCTTCTTCCTTGGCCGCTCCCAGAAACAGGTCGGCGAACCGTTGCCCGAACTGACGACTATTTACCACCCGATTGAACTGGACGCCCGCCAGACCAAAATCCTGACCGACGATCTGCCCAATGGGACGATCCAATTGCCTCCAACTATTATCAAGGTCGCCGGGGAGATTTACGAGAAGGAGCGCAATCCCGACAATATCATGACCCAATTGAGCGTCCAGCAATTGGTCACGAACCACTGGTGTCTGCTGGATAAGATGAACGAGAAGGACTACCACACCAAGACCCTGAGCCCCAAGGAAGAGGCATTGCTGGACATGCTGGACGGCGATTACCGTGGGGAGAAGGTGATCGTCTACACCAAATATAAGACGTGGATTGACCGCCTTGAGTGGCTGACGAAGGATAACCACTTCACATCGCGGAAGTTCCTCCGCATTACGGGCAATGAGAACGAAAAGCAGCGCAATGAGAACAAGAAGCTGTTCCAAGACCCCAATAGTGGCTACGACCTGATTGTCATCAATGCTGCTGGGATGGAGGGTATTAACTTACAGCAGGCAGCCCACATGATCCTGCTCGACGCTCCGTGGTCGTGGGGTGACCTGATCCAGCTTGTAGGCCGCATGGTCAGGATGGCGAGCCCGCACTCGGCTTGTACTTTGCACGTCATGGTCGCCCGTGGTACAATTGATGAGTACACCATCGACACTCTCAAGGGTAAGAAGGGTGTTTTCGAGAAGATTCTGGGTGAGTCCCACTCCGCAGGTATTCTGGATGACAAGGACTTCCTCGACATGGAGTCGGGTATGGAGCACTGCGGCACCGAGGAAGAGTTCAAGGAACTCCTCAGGGCTCACGTCAAGACTTCTTCGATGCGTTCGTTCCTTATCGGCGATCTGATTACCGACGCCAAGGGAAACACCGACTACAAGATGTCGTTCGAGAAGAAGGGCAGCAAGAAGCACCGCCGCACGAAGAAAGACACCACCAAGAGCGACGAGGCACTGGAGTCACGATGGCTGATGTAGAAGAATTCTGTACTTGTCCAGACTGGGAGCCCTGCGGATGCGGCAATCAGCAAGACGGCCCGCACTGCATGTATTGCGTTCATCTGCTCTCGCCCGCGCAGATTGCCGCGTTTGATTTCAACACGGATGAGCACATTCCGCCCCATCCAAGGGGCTTGCCCATTCAAATTTCCTGCGGTGCGTGTCAAACGACCATCGACAACCCCACACAGGAGCAAATCGATTACCACTTCACCGAGGAGAAGCATGACGTTAGAAAAAATTAAGATCACGCTGCACAATGCCGTTATCCGTGTCCGACAGGTTTTCGGTCATGAGGCCGCGTGTTGCGGCTACTTCAAGAACCCGGACGGTCGGCTCGTTGACTGTGATGAGTGGTGGGGCTATCAGGACTGCATGTTCCCGGGCTGCGGTCATTATCAGCTTGAACACAGCGACGGCTCGGCGAACAAAGTGTTATACGTGAAACCCGAGTTAACTAAGCATAGTTGGGAAGGGAAGCCAGACGGGAACGCGGGCTGTGCGCGGTGCTATGTCGATCAGACCGAAGCCAATCGCGATGAGGATTGCCCCAAGACGGTGAAGGCTGGCGATTTGGTGGTTGACCCAGTGGGCTGTTTGAACGCAGGCTGCGAGGATTGTCCCAAATTCTGGACAAAAGACGACTTGCACAATTTTATGCAACTTCTGGCTCGTGCACGCCATCATGCAACTCACGATATGCATCGTGACGGGGAGCAATATGACCCCAATGTCACGCATGTGGACACCAGTGTCAGCATTGTCGTACAGGTGACAACCTCGGTAGGCTCCCGCGATCACGACGCCCTGAACAAGGTTTTTGAGCGAGAGGGAAAGCTTCGGGACAAGTTCCCGGACATCCTGTTCAACTTTGACGTAAGGTTCGAGCCGCAGGAAGTAAAAACCAGTATTAGTGAGTGATGCCTGTGCCCTGTCAAGGGGAGAGCTAGGCGGTTCCCGCAGCCACGAGGCAGGAGCCGAGAGGAGGGGTTGCTCACCAAGACCTGAGCTTCGGTCAGACGTGTCTGTTCTGGTAGCGTCGTTCCGACCCCTCTCGGCTATTTTTGGAGTATTAAAGGATTATGAGCAAAGCTGGCGTAACGGGTGTGACGGTCTCGGTAGAATTCGGCGATACGAGCTACGGGGCAGGCTCGAAATGCTTCACCAACCTGCAAGCCAAGTTTCCAGAGCCCACAGAAGACCTAAACGATGTAGTCGATCAAGGACTCGATCTGTATTTTGCCGCTTGGAAAACCTTGCTCGCAGGCCGCTGGACGACAGGGGTTATTGATGCGGAGACCTTCAAAACCCAACTTGCCGCCACGACCGAAAGAATCGAAAAGGCTCGTAAGTTTTTGAGAAGGAAGGCAAATGAGCAGCAACAGTAACGACATTCTCAGCGGATTCTCAGCGGAGACCTTGCTAGGGTCCGACGCTCATGTCATCAAGGAAGTCACCGACCTTCTGCACGATCTGCGGTATTCGTCCCAAGGGAATGAAATCTCACTGGACGAAGCCTTCATGCAGTTACAGAATGAAGTTGATTCACTTCCTGTCCTCACGCTGGACATGGATGTTCCGCCCGGTACGGAGAACGAATACCTCATCCGTCTGTCCACTTCTCAGGAAAAGGTTCTGGATGACTGCGACCGCATCCTGCGGCGTATTCTGGAGTACCAATCCAAACTCAAGAACGCCGAACGAGCGATCAAGAAGTACAGGTCCGACTTTATGGCGTGGTACATCCTCGCCGCGTCCTATTTGGTCATGCAGCACAAAGTTAAGTTCCCCCCGTCCCAAGTCAAGCAGCTTGCTGAGTCAGAATTCTCCCGCCTGCTTGAAAACGTGGACGTGCAGGTGGACAACTTGATTAGTTCCGTGGAGCACCTGACCGAGGAAGCTCGCCAGCACAAAAAGATTCAGTCCGAAAAGCACGGCCTTGGCAAGGACCAAGCCAACGCAAGCTGGACAAGCCATCTGGGGAATCCCAATGGTATCGCTCCCAATCGTGCGGATGACATGGCACAGGAAATCGAAGAGGAAGAGGTTGACGACGAGGTTCCAGCGTTCGTTAGCCGTAGCCCGCAAGTGGGGTCTCTGGTTGACACAAGCCACGGCCTTGCTGAAGTCGGCGAGCCGGGTTTCCTACCCACCAAGGTCGTGACCTCAAATCAAGACCTACTAGATGAAGCGGAGCCCGGAGATACCGTCGTACTTCGGTTCCAAGACAACGTAGCTCCCACGTTGGAAGCCATCAAGGATACCGTGAAGATCACGGGACCAGTCACGCTTCCCCTTGCCACGCCTGAGCAAGTCGCGGATTTCCTCAATGAAGATGACGCCCCTAAGCAAGCCGCTGTAATGGCGGCTGGTGCTTCAACGTTGAAATCTCGCAAACGGCTGATCCTGACGGAAGATGAGGAGTTGATGTAATGCCGACCACGCTAGAGCAAGAAATCGAAGAATTGCGAGACTGGAAAGAGTCCGCAATGAAACAGCTTCGGAAAGCGGAGCATCTCCGCGAGTACCTTATGGCGCACGGCGAATACTTGGGCTGGGACCTGTATGACGCCGCTCTCGACCTTCTTACAAAGAATTGCCCATGCTGTGGCTATCCAAACTGTGGGCACAGGCATCCCGTATCATGAGCTTCTGCGGCACACTCGAACATAATCGCGGCGGCGGGTTCCTGACCCTTGCCCTGCATTGTGTTGTGCTCTACGATCCTCTTCTCAAAATCATGGACGAGCGGTATGAGTCTAAGAGCAAGAAGGCGGGGCAGCTTGAGATGTTCCCGCTGGATTCCAAGCAGCGGAAAGAGTACGCGGCTCTCGTGAAGACTCTGCGTTATTTTCTCGACTCATATCGACGAGAGAGACTCAAGACCCTACCAAAGCGAAAAGACCCGTGGAGTTTCCTCGATGAGACCCGCAATCTGGAATACTGCGACTACGAATTCTACGAGTTCTGGTACGGCTTCATCAAGGGCTTCAAAAACGACTTGGAGTTCGAGAAGGAAGTTGATATACTGGATCAGGTAGCGCAAGGCGAACCATTGAAGGACTACGAGCCCGCCATCAAGTTCCTATCCAGACTGAACAGTGTGGCTCTGGGACGGCACAACAGCTATCGCAGAGGATGCTTCTAATGAGTGGAAAGCCAGAGTGGGAAACCACGAACTTCGGCAGTCCGCAGTACATGACGTACCTGCGGCGTAAAGAGATGGAACTCATTTCTCAGGACGGCATCTACCTCAGGATCGATGAACTGCTCGCGATGATTCCCAACTCCGAGCCGCTACAACGTCTCATCGTTGAAAACTCCGAGCGTATGACAAACGCCCCGGGTTCCAGTAAGAACCATCAAGCGTGGCAAGGCGGCTACCTCGATCACGTGATGGAAACCATGAACATTGCTTGCCAGTTATACTGGACCTTCGAGCATCTGCGCGGCCTCCCCTTCCTGATATCCGATTCATTGGTGGTCATGTTTCTGCACGACCTTGAGAAGCCGTGGAAACACTTGCATGGACGGGAAGAGCTTCACGAGTGTTTGTGCGGTCATCTCCTTGCCGACCATAACAGGATCAATGCTTGGTCGGATGTCGCTTGCCGTTATTGCACGGGCTTGCCCCGTAATTGCAACATGTACCGCCATTTGACACTGAAGACAAAGGAAGATCGACGTGCTTTCCGCGACGGCTTGATCGAAGAGTACGGCATCCTGCTTAGCGACGATCAGAAGAACGCCCTCAAGTACGTGGAAGGCATTCCCGATAAAGAGTATCAGCCCGGAGAACGCATCATGGGTGAGCTTGCAGCGTTCTGTCATTGTTGCGACATCCTGAGCGCACGGCTGTGGTACGATTGGGGTAAGGAACATTCGTGGAGACGCGATTAACATGTATCTGAACCTGCAACTCGGCAATTTTCACGTTGTTCTTGGCAAATTGGCAGCGCAGGCGGCGAAAGAAAAGCCTCTTAGCAGCCGCATAAACACTGGGGATTCTGAGCCTGAAGAATTTCTTCTTGATGATGAATCCAAACTCCGCTACCGAAGCTATCAGTAGAGTTATGATCCAAATTGTCATTGATCCGCAGTACAAAGGCCCGACAATTCTCGATTGGGGAACCGCTTCCCGCCACGTCGAAGATGAATTTGTCGAAGTGTGTTGGGGAAACACCAAGTCCGAACTGACACAGCTAGAACGCCTGTCTGACTGCAATTTTCGCTTGTTCGTTCCCGACGCTGCTGCCCAAGAACGTGCCGCCACGTCCCTCGGAGACGACATCCAACTGGATCAGGCGATCATCCTTACCGCCAAGCTCGCCCTGAACACACGCAAGACATACGACTGGCGTAACTTCCTCACGGGTAAGCCCGTCTCCCTCACCCGCAGCATCCTCACGAAGATGAGCGCCGACGCCCTTCGAAAAGGCAGACCGTCTGCTCTCGCCGATCTCGTAGGCGATTTTGCCTCTGAAAATGGAATAAATCCGATAGATGCCGATGTTTTGCTCCGACTCAAAGTATTAAGAGGGTAGGAGTCCTCATGACTACCACGATTTTCAAAGACTACACCCTCGCCCGTGTCAATCACTATCGCTGCGATCAGCCCGCAGGTAAATGGGGCACTTCGACCTATGTTTGGGTTCCCAAGACCATGACCACAGAGGAGTTTGAAGCCCTGTGCGAGAAGGCTCGGAAGACGTATCTCGATGCGGCAGAGGCGGCTAAGAAGCTGGTTGGAACCTCCGCTCCGGGGGACGGCCCACGATACGATCAGTATCCCGACAAGACGGTCGCCGAGGTTAAGGCGATCCACGCGGCTGAGACTGAGGAGTGGAATAAACGCAGTGTTGCGGTCAAAGCCGAACAGCGGACATTCGCGCAACTCCTGAAGGATGTCAGCGACGACGTGGTGCTGGGCTTCTGGGACATCGAATTCCCAATCGATGTGGAAGTTCACTGGGGACACCACCACGGCACCGATATTGCCTATGGCGAGACCAAGATCACCAACCCCGCGCCCGCAACGCAGACATTCGGCGGGCAGGAAGAGGCCGACAATGAAGACTAAAGCCAAGAAACAATGGAAGATTACGGGTGCACAACTCGCCCCCATGCCATACAACTCCAAGGGTCAGGAGTTAACGTTCTACCTCGAACAGATGCCCGAGTCCAGCCAACCGACTATATTCATCTCGGCGTATTGTTCCGATCAGGCGGACGCCAAGTTTGTTGATAAGACCGCCAAGGAAATCGAGCGGTTGCTGAATGTTTGAAGAAGAAGAGGATTTTGAGTTTCCGCGAAAATGGCTGGACAAGCGGCAGTTTGCGCGGATGGACCCAATGACGGGCCTGCCGCAGCTTGTTCGTGTGGAGCCCCACTTCGTTCAGGGGACCCAAGAGTTTATACCCAACGTGGTTGATGTCACCGTTGATGACGGCCCCATAATGATAATGGATCGCGATGCAGCGGAGTCGTATCTAGAAGACACGGGCTGCGTGCCGATGGGGGTTTTCGCGAAGCACAAGCAGGGGAAGATCAATTGAAGCATATCTGGGTGCCAGTAAACGAGTTGCTCCACACCACCGAGACTTACAAGGTGTGCAAGACCTGCGGCTACGTCCTGCGGGCGGATGGGGCGAACAAGGACAAGGACTGCAAGGGGCCGTGTAAGATTACGTTGAGAAATGCGACGATTTGAGGTAAAATCGCACTATGACCACAGTATGCAGGAAATGCGGTAAGCTCAACGGGATGACCGACCGCGAGGAAGTTTTTTGTGACTGTCCTCGCGTTCCCCAGACGATGGTCAACGACATCTACCAAGCGGTGCTGAACAATGGGACTGTCAACGATGGTGTGGACTACATCGGCGTTACAGTTGATCTCGTCAAGAAGGGGTATAAAAAGTCATGAAAGGTCGCTGGTCATTCGTAGGTAAGAAGCACACGCTCAAGATCGACGACGATCTTTGGCAACTCACGCAGCAATATGTGAAGGATCAAATGGCGATCCTGAACCGCTACAACGATGCCCCCGAGCCGCCGATGACACAGGCCGAGTTCGAGGATTTGGCTTACGACGTGGCGCGGCACCCGCAACAGATTCGCAACCTGCAAGCGCAGATCACACGGAAAAGGGAACGTGAGGCAAAGAAAGTCGCACGTGAGGCGAGAGCCATTGAAAAAGCTATCGCCGGATGAACGTCGGCGTCGAGCCGCCTCGAAAGACCCTCGACAGATTGAACTCCCGCTACCGGACGATTACAAGGCGGGGCTGGTTTTTCCCACAACACATCGCGAGGATGGTCTGACAAAGCAGGAGGAGAAAGTCCTTCGCATGACCGCTCGGCTGTGGAATGCGTATGGTAAGCTCAAAGAGGTTCATCCCTCTGAAAAGGAAGAGCTTCAGCTTTATATTCATCAGATTCAGTATCTTGTGGCACGTCGCGTTGCGAAACGTCTAGACCCGCACGTCTGGGCGTAGTAAACTAAGACAATTCGCGTTTCATAGGTATGTGGATGCGACGGTGCGCTAAGTGCGGTCGAGATTTACGGAAACACCACCTTGCCGAGGTTTTGGTATGCGTGTGCGGCTGGGTGTGGGGTGACTAATGGCTAACTGGTTTGATGCAGTTCCGATGACGCAGGTTGACCACCGCCTCTGGGTGGGTGGGTACATCCAAGCCGCTATGCTGGCGACCGAGAACCCTAAGGGAATCACTGCCGTCCTGAACGTCAGCACAGAGCCGCCCTACGAAAAGAACCCCCAGATCATCTATCGGCACATCCCGTTCCATGATGGGCACGAGATTCCTCGTCACCAGTTCGCAGAGTGTCTCGGCTGGCTCAAATTCATGTACGAGACCGGGCACGTCATCCTGATCCACTGTGCGGCTGGCATCTCTCGTTCAGTCACCATCACGGCGTCATTCATGGATTACATCGGCATCACAGATTTCGACACGGCGATGGATCGCATCCGTATGGCTCGCCCAATTGCCAGCCCCGCTCCCGTGGTGCTGGTGAGCGCCAAACAGATGTTGGGAGTCTGGCCCTACGACGGAAGCATGGGGCAGATGCCCGAGCACGAGCGCACCATGCACGAGGTTATCGAGCAGGTGATGCTCAAGCGTGCGGCGGGAGCCCACCCCAACGACGACTGCCCAATGAAGCAATTCTTGCTCACGCAAGATGTTGAAGACAACAGACCCCGACATTTGATACAATGTACCTGTGAGAAGCTTCTCGACCCATTGGAGGTTGCGAGGCTCGAAGACGGAAAAATTCAGTTTTAATGGGAAACTCTTATGGCGATTGAAGGACAGTTGATTCAGCAGATGGATTTGAACGGCATCAGTGAGGCGAATCAGGAGCGCATCTTCGACTACTTGAAGGTCCTCAACGACAAAGACCCAGCTACCTGCCAGCATTCGATGCGTGTCGCCGTCCTCGCGGGCTCTATCGCCCGTACCGCCGCCATCCCGGGCATCACCCCCAAGGTTCTGCTCTGGGCTGGTGCGCTGCACGACATTGGCAAGGTTGCCATCCCCCTCGAAACTCTCGCTAAGACTGCGAAATTCACCAAGAAGGACATGAAGGCGATGGAGCCTCACGTCATCCTCGGTTGGACGATGCTCGACAAGCTGCACGACTTCACCGCCGCCATTATTGTGCGGCACCACCAGTTCGGTCCCAAGCCGTATCCCGCGAAGCTGCCAGCCCTCCCCGAGTGGTTGGAGCCCAAGAAGGAGTTCATCGATGGGGCAGCCCGCCTATTGGCTCTGGCGGATTACTACGACGCCCTGATGAACCGCAAGAACGACAAGAGCAAGAAGGGCAAGGGCAAGGCAAAGAAAGAACTCACAGGGTACGAAAAGCACCAGCAGTTCTATCGGGACAACGCCGACAAGGGCCGCCTGATCCAGACGTTGGAAGAGGTCGGCATCCTCCGGTTTCCTGAGTAAAACTGACTTTTTAGCCCATAGTAGAGGGCACTTTCATGGGCAAGGTTGCGGCGACCGAGGTTAAAGCACCCGGTACATACCAGAAGCACCTAAAATACACCATTTTCTTAGCCGGGGCTATCGACCAAGGCAGCGCCGAAGACTGGCAGAAGAAGGTGGCTCGTGCCCTCGATGATCTCGACATCCTCGTTCTAAACCCCCGCCGTGACGATTGGGATGCCTCTTGGGAGCAGTGCAAGGACTGCGAGCCCTTCCGTAGCCAAGTGATGTGGGAGATCACCGCTCAAGAAGATTCGGACATGAACCTCTTCGTGTTCACCAAGGACTCTAAGGCCCCGATCACGTTCTTTGAATTGGGGGCTTTCGGCACCCGCAAGGACGCCATGATTTGTGCGGAAGAGGGGTTCTATCGTCAAGCCAACCTCGACATCTACGCCGAGCATTTCAAGATTCCCATGTACCACGACATCGACGAGTTGATCGCTGACCTGCACGCGGCTCTTGAGGAGAAGGCTTAATGGAAGACGTATTTGTCCTGACAACCACTGTTGGGAGCGAGCAGCGTCCGGTTGCCGTAGTCACCAGCGAGCATGTAGCCGATCAGTGGGTTCATAGCGGCAACGTCAACGATTGGATTCCCTTCGCAGTCGATGATCTGAGCCTCACTGGTATGGCGGACAAAGCGGTCACGTCATTCAGACCTAAGCCTCCCCGCCCACAAGCTGAGATGGATCAGGCACGTCATGATACAATAAAGAATCTGAAGGACGCGAACACACAACTTCAGCAGACGGTCGAGATGCTGATAGAGAAAGTGAAGAAGCTCCAAGGTCAGAAAAACAGTGCGTTCGATAATCCCCTCCTGAAGAAGGCGACGTATGAGTATTACCATGTAACAGACCGTGCATCGGCTGATAGCATCTTGAAGAACGGGTTCGAGGGCGGCTGGGGTGATCTGGGTTACGGCGTGTACCTTTGGAACGGGCTCGACACCGCCGAAGATTACGCGGCAAAAGGCGGCTGGGACCACGCGCTGAAAGATTCGGTCATACTGGCGGTAAGCGATCCTCAAATCGAGGAAATCTCTGGTGCCGACCTTGACCCGAGTTGGGACCCCGCGCAATATGCGGAGATGTATTGGCACCCGATGGAAGAAGGCTCGGGCAATTGGAAGCCCCATAGTTTAAGAGAGGTCAAATGATTACCCTAACTCCCAAGGCAGTATTAAAAGTGAAAGAGATCATGGCGGCTCAAGACCCAGTGCCCTCAGCGTTACGGCTGGGCGTCAAGGGCGGCGGCTGTTCGGGCTTTTCGTACTCCATGCAGTTCGACAACGAGAAGGGCATGATGGACAAGTCGTTCGAGTTCGACGGCCTGACGCTGCTGGTCGATGGCACTTCTTTCATGTACCTCGACGGCGTTACCGTTGACTACTTGGAGACGCTCGAAGGTGCGGGTTTCAAGTTCGACAATCCGAATGTCAAGAGCACTTGCGGTTGTGGGAGTTCGTTCAATGCGTAAGAAAATCCTGACGTGGTTCTTCGGCAAACTCGAAAAGATCAATGCGTATCTGGATCACCGCGACGATATGCGTTCCATCGCTCGTTACAAAAAGCGGGTAGCTTTGGGAAAAATCCGTGGATAACCGCGAACTGTTTGACGAAGTTGCGGGCACCTACAAGCGGGAAGTAATCAAATTCCCCGCGATGGACTGTAAGCCAAAGCCCGATAGGAACAGACCGAAGTCCGAGCCGTCAAGAGGATCGACGCGGGACGATCCGCCGAACTATGACAGACCGATTTACGACCGTGACGGCAACAAGATCGGTGTGATTTACGATGCCCCGCCAATGCCGGGGCCGAGTGGGTTATCATAATGGGCTGGGGAATCATTGAACTGAAGTGCCCCAACGGGCATCTGTGGAACATCGAGTGGTGCAGTGTGGGCGGATTTCGTCAAGGCCCGACTAAGTGTTCGATCTGCGGTGAACAGGGACAGAACACGCAGCGAAACGTGTTGGCCGACGCGGCGAAGGAAGCCGAAGGCCGAATGAAGAAAGGAACATAAGTGGCGATCCCGTATCATCTAGACTGGGTTTCTTGCACGCTCGGTTTGGTAGGGGTCTACTTCGTCGGGCGTAAGTTTTGGTGGGGTTGGCTGTTTCACACAGCGAACCTGATCCCCCTGACGGTCATCAACGCTCATTACAAGCTGTGGGGTTTTATGCCCATGAACGCTGTTTTGTTGGCACTGTACATTAAGAGCATGAGGGATTGGCGAAAGGCTTGAGGACCAAAGAACAGCAGCGGAGATACGACCGAACCTATCGAAGGAAGCACAAGAAGGAGCGGCGAGAGCTTGCTCGAAGATATCGTGTTGCCCAGCCCGCCGTCTGTATGCTTGCAAATAAACGAGCCCAGTGCAAGCGAAACGGTCGGGAATTCGATTTGACGATTGAAGACCTTTTGCCCTTGCCGACACACTGTCCCGTACTTGGAATCATGCTGGACTACGGCAGGAAGAAACATGTTATGCCGAACTCACCGAGCATAGATCGTCTGAAGTCAGATCGCGGATACGTGAAAGGAAACGTAGCAGTCATTAGTCATCGCGCTAACACGATCAAAAATCGGGGCACGATTGAAGAACACGAGATGGTCATCGCGTACATGAAGAGGCAGTTGAATGGCGTATAGCGAAAAAGTTTTGGATCATTACAACAATCCGCGTAACGTGGGGTCTATGGATAAAACCAGTTCCGACGTTGGCACTGGGTTGGTGGGTGCCCCCGAATGTGGGGATGTCATGAAGCTCCAAATTAAGGTCAACAAGGAGACCGGAATCATTGAAGACGCTAAGTTTAAGACTTTTGGATGTGGGTCTGCCATTGCTTCTAGCTCTCTCGCTACTGAGTGGGTTAAGGGTAAAACCATCGACCAAGCACTCACCATCAAAAACATGGAAATTGTGCGTGAGTTGTCTCTTCCACCAGTGAAGATTCACTGTTCAGTCCTCGCCGAGGACGCCATCCGTGCGGCAATCGCCGACTGGAAAAAGAAGCAGGAGAAGGCAAATGACACAACCCCAGCGTAGTGTGTGGCTCGTCACAATCGGCATGTCGCTCATCTTGGTGATGGTCGGAGTTATGACTTTCATAGCGGTGCACGCGAAATAATGTATCTCAGCATCATCTGGCTGTGTTTAGCTTTCGTCCTCCTGCATGACCACCACCCCATAACCTCGCTCGCAGTCTTCAACGTCTTCCTGCTTCACCGCCTCTGGGAAGTAAAAAAGTGCAAAAAACCTAGACAAAAATCTTAAACTACGGTATCTCTATTGTAGATAGGCCCCTGAGCCTATCGGAAAAGAGATAACTTGAACCCCAAAAATAAGAAGCAAACAACTCCCAAGGGGGAGTCTAAACCCCTCACGCTCAAAGACTACCAAGACTACTGCGACAAATACTTCCCCAAGAAGCGTTGTCCCCACCCTAACTGCCCCGAGAATGACCGTCCCGAATTCCCTTTCGAGAAGTGCACTCTCCATGAGCCCATCTGGATCAGCATCCCGGCTGGCGAACACATCCACATTTCATGCCCCGTCCACGCTGAGGGACACATCCTTCGCGGCAGCCCCGTTTCGTGGAAGCGGCCTCGGGTAACGTGGAGTGAGGAAGATTTCTGGAAGCTGAACGAACCTAACCTCCCAGAGCGTGACAACAATCTCCCAGACTACAGCAAGATCGGAAAGGTGTGGATGTAATGAGAGCCATCAAGAAAACACGCCCATCCACTTGCCCGCACTGTCCTGATGAAGTCACGTGGGAGCCCGATCCGTCCTACAACGACCCGAACTGCATCTGCAACAAGCCGATGATGATCTACATCCCAGCGGGACAGCACATTCATTGCCCTGTTCACCCGGATTATCGAATCTTTGGATCGAACATCACCTGCTCGACCTTCGACAAGATGCGGACTGGCGGCTGCGTGTACGAGCACGACTCCAGCAAGGACCTGACGTTCGATTCCACTCGACCGTTTGGTACGGCAACGGGTGACACCATCCGCGACAGCTTCAAGATAATCTGCTAAAAACGAGTATTAGGGGGTATGGCACGCAAACCAAAACCCACGCCCCCTAGCTTCGTAGACGGTCTGATGTTTGACCCTCTCCTCTCCCGTGTTGTCCTCATCCGCAAACTCAGACCCGAATGGCAAGAAGGCCTGCTTAACTGCGTCGGCGGCAAAGTCGAGCCCGGTGAAGACCCCGAAATGGCTGTGATTCGTGAGTTCAGGGAAGAGACCGGGGTCTCCATCGGTGGGTGGAAACGATTCCTCGACCTGAAGCTTAAGCGAGACGATGGTATGCTGTATTGTTTTTACACCATCGGCAACGTGGACAAGGCGACGACCGAGCTTGATGAAACGGTCGGCGTCTACAACGTACACGAGGTCATGGATCGCTGCGACACCATCCCCAATCTCCGTTGGTTGATCCAGATGGCTCGGTCATTTGCGTTCGGCGAAACCACAGGAAAATTTCTCGCACAGGAAACCTAAACTCCAGTATTAAGCAAGTATGCCCGCAACGGGCTAAATTCAACGAGGAGGTCCAAGAGAAACATGGACACGCAAAGCTTTCGCACTCAACTCGTCGAATGGATGAAGGAAATAGTTCCCTACTCCAATTTCGACAAATACGCTCGTAAAACCCGCGAGGGTATCGAGACCAACCCCCACAACACTGATCGTCACGCCAACCACGTGAACTACATCATCTACACGAAGCTGCACAGCTACAGCATCTCGGCCACGCCGACATACCTTGGCTGTATTGCCAGCACAATGTTCTATCGCCCCGGCGAGAACTGGACACGCGGCAACGATCTTCCTGACGGCAAGTTCTGCTACGAAACATGGAGTGCTATCAAGGACGCCATCATCCGCTACGAGTTGGAGAAGGTCGAACAGACCGTGGTGCGCGTGGTTCCCGGCCCGCCGTGCAGCCAACCACCGACGCCTCTGGAAACGGAATACTTTGAGGCACGCCATGCCGCTTTCCTAGCGCAGGAGCGCCTGAGTAGAGCCGAGCGTTCCATGAACGGGCTGGACAAGAAAGACCCGGAGATGCCCACTACTCGGGCAGCGGTGGAGCCCGAAGTCGATTGCAATGCTTTTGTCGCTGTCGTCACCACCGATGTTCATATCCACCACCACACGCCGATCAATGAAAATGGCGTTGTTCCGATTGAAGGAATGAAATGAAGATAGAAAGTAAGCTGATCCTCACCAGCAAGAACTCTGTGACTGGTGTCAACCTGTATACGTTCGTATTGACCTACCCGAGGATGATTCTCGCGGAGGTCAATACGCACCGTATGCTCAGCCGCAACGCCGCATCCTCCAGAGCCATACCAGCCAAGAAGCAGCGTAAGCAGGTTCTCGCTGATCCTTTCGTGCCATCCTATGTGGGGCAGAACCAGAAGGGTATGCAAGCGGGCGAGGAACTGAAGGGCTGGAAGCGATTCGTCGTTGAGAATACGTGGAGAATCACTCGCTACCCCAACGTGCTCGCCTCATGGATACTGGACAAGATGGGGGCGCACAAGCAGGCGGCAAACCGCATCATCGAGCCGTGGACGTACACACAGCAGATCGTGACGTGTACGGACCTGAAGAACTTCTTCAAGCTCCGCAATCACCCCGACGCCGAGCCGCACTTCCAGATCATCGCCAAGCAAATGCAAGCGCAGGTCGAGTACGTGGAGAGGTTGTTCGAGACTGTCAACTTCGATTCCCGCAACCCAGACGGCAGTGCGTGTGCACTGGATAACGTAAATCCCAAACTGGGTGTGTACCGTGTGCAAATGCTTCGGCCCGGTTGGTGGGGCGCTGGAGAGCAAGACTGGCATCTGCCGTTCATCGATCAAAAGGACATCTGGCGGGTGGGTGGTCTTATAGCGCAGTACCAACACTGGGAGTGGCAGCAACGAATGGGAATACCGAGCTACTCTTCCGATCCCACACCGCCGATCTATATCGGTGTGGCGGTATGGGAGGCACTCAAGCAAATTTCTACGGCTCGCTGTGCTCGCGTGAGCTACCTCTTACCTGAGAATGGTGAGCGGTCGGACGCCAAGCGAGACATCGAACTCTGCGGTAGGCTCTCAGGATCGGGGCATTGGAGCCCGTTTGAGCACGTGGCTACCCCTGTTGAAACCGCTGATTACATTGGCAATTTCCGCTCTTGGAAGCAGTACCGAAAAGAATTTGAGCAAGAAGATGGGGGAGACCGCTAAAACCTCAGTATTAGTGGAAGAAGGTGCATCTATGGCTAACAAATGGGACGTGCATTACCTCAAGATGGCGCAGTTGGTCTCTTCTATGTCGAAAGACCCCTCAACTCAAACAGGGGCCGTCATAGCGCGACCCGACCACTCTCTGTGCTCTACGGGATTTAATGGCTTCCCGAAGAACATGGAAGACAAGCCGGAATGGTACGCGAACCGCGACGAGAAGTATTCCCGCGTCGTCCACTGCGAAGTTAACGCCGTGGTCTTTGCGCGTGAGCCTGTAAACGGCTACACTCTCTACACTTGGCCGTTCGCTTCCTGCGACCGTTGCTGCGTACAGATGCTTCAGGCTGGCATCACGCATTTCGTGTTCCCCGAACCATCCGCCGACGCCCTCACTCGCTGGGCTGCCGCATTTATCAAGACCAAGGACTACATCACTTCATCCGGCGCAACATGGGAAGAGATTCCTTTGGCGGAAATTTTCCCCACGGGAGTTGGACTGAAGGTTGGAGCTTAAAATGGGCACACCCGGACTTCAAACTGGCGGCGACACAACCGTGCAGGTAGCCTCCCCTACGCAAGTGAAGTGGGACAACCGTTTCATCGGTCTCGCCAAGCAGATCGGCGAATGGAGCAAGGATCATGATCGCAAGGTGGGCTGCATTATTGTAGGCCCGATGCGTGAGATTCGCTCCGCAGGCTACAATGGCCTTCCTCGTGGTGCGGATGACGATGTTCCAGAGCGTCACGCGGTCCCTGCAAAGTACATGTGGACGGAGCACCCCGAGCGTAACGCCATCTACAATGCCGCGAATGTAGGCATTCCGATGCGAGACTGTACACTCTACATCGCGGGCTTTCCCTGCATGGAATGCGCCCGTGCCATCGTCCAGAGTGGTATCACGACGGTTGTTTCCTACGAACCCGACATGGGCAACCCGAAATGGGCTGAGGATTTCAAGAACACCCTCCAGTTGTTCTCCGAGGCAGGCATCTTCCTGCGCCACGTGGAGCGGTAATGATCGTCTGTAGCCGCCAAGATCGAATCACCGTCTATTGCGTCCAAGCATTTGCGGTGGTATTCTTGATCTTCACGGCTGTTCTCATCGCCACAGGAAACGCATGAAACGTTGCAAACGTCATAAATGGGTGCTCGTTCGTTCCGCGACCCGTCCTAAGGCGTGTGGTAAATGCGGGTATTGGCCGTCAGCGGGGAAACAACCGAAATGAAGGCTCTCCCCAGATCGCAGGACGTTTATCGCCCGGGTCGCATCTACAAGGAATGGACACGACTGGCTCCCGAGTACGGTGAGCAACTCCATGTCTGCCGTCAGGATTATTCCAAGAATCATAGCTTTTGGGATGCCTTCCAGCTTTTCATTAACTGGAAGTTTTGGAAGGGGTTATCCATGCAAAGGGACCGCCATGCGGGATGTTTGGTGGCCGTTCCCTTTACTTACAAGCTGAAGTACGACTACCACGGCATGGGGCAACACCACTATGAATTTGAGTTTTGGCTGCTGAATGTGGTATATTTGAAATGGTTCCGCAGCTATCGGGTTGACACGAAGGTTGCTGTGCGGTTCAAACAACGTTACGGAAGGGAAGTATTCAAGTATGTCGAAATCCAAATCAAAGACGAAGCAGAGAAAAGAACAAAAGCTCAGGCCGTATAGGGTTGACTACTTCCTGCACAACGAGATGCTGAAAGACAAAGCTCTCGTTCGTTCGAAGGTGATCCGTGCGGTCACCGCTGGACAAGCGACTGACGACCTTGCTTCGATTCTCCCCCTCTCGGCGGGTGAACTCACAGTCATTCGAGCATACCGCTTCTACAAGACGCTTTCCGCCGAGCCCGTCCGCAAAACTTACATCGCCATCGACAAACTGCTTTCCGCAAAGGAAGCCATCGCCGTCATGACGGCGATTGAGAACCGCCATGTGCCGATTGTCATTCGTCCCGAAGATTTGGGCATCAAGCCGCAGGCGGCTTCCGAAGCGCGTGTCGAGAAGGTGATGGCTGCTGTTGAAGCCGTCGATCCGACCACGCTGCCGCAGGATCATCCAGATCATGTCTGCACCGACAAGTGCTACGACATCGTTCCGCTCAACGACCCCAAGGCGGTTGAGGCTGTTCGCGAGATTTTGAACGACCCAAATCCAGACCGCAACTACAAGTACGGCGATCCGCAGCCCGCGACGGTGTTTGTCCCTGAATGGGGTCCAGACGCCGACACGTCGAATGTCGCCGCTGGTCAGCCTTCCCCCTACACATTCCCCAACAAGGCGCTCGAACCGCGTGGGGACGCGGTGTTCGATGGTGGAGACGAAGTTGTCACGCGGGCCGGCTTTGAAGTTTGCCGCTGGCATGGTTGGAAGTACATCGACCTGCGAGACGGGCGTTGCACGGCGACCGATGCGGGCTCCGGGTTCTACTACGACACCAAGTACAAGACCGAGTTGTCGATCAAGCGTGCCTCTGGCGCTCTGCAACAGTTCGGCAACGCGGTCACCGATGCTACTGTTGCTACGGAAAAATTCAACGAAGCTGCTCCGCGTAACGTTGATCTGGACGAGGCGGCTCCTATTATCTATCCGCCAGCCGCTCAGTGCCCTGATACTCCGTCGATCTGGCGTCCAATCAAGCCGCCTCAGGATGCGGTCTACGACGACAGCGGTTTCCGCCGTGATCCAGCGCAGGCCGTCGAGCGTTCCAGCAAGGCTCCGCTCATCACGCTGGCGACCATCGCGACCATCGTCGGTCTGGTGCTCGCATATTTCCACTGGTTCAAGCACTAAGAGGAGCAGTCATGATTCGAGGAATGGAAGCGACGGGTCATCAAGTCGCAACGCCCGTGGAACCTACGTCCGTTAAGTTGACCACGGAAATCCACATCAGTCACACGGGTTGTCCCAATCAGGAGCAGTACAGACGCTCGACTGGTGAGTCTGGCTGGCCGCGCTTCATCGCCATCTTGCACGAGCGGTACGCCCCGTGGTAAATCACGCTCAAGTGCGAAGGCTGCGACACAACGATCAAGCACACTACGGTGTCCTCTACCCCCGTCGAAGACTACTAAATGAAACTCAACATCGAGAATCCTCTAGCCCCGCAAATAGGAGTATTGTGGTCGTGCGAGGAGTGCGTTTTCGTGACGCACGACATGGAAGCCGCCATTCAACATTCCCAGTATTACCGCAAATTATACGGTGAAGCCTGCGCCCACCACACGCAATGCCTGTGGTACTACAATGAGAACTTCCCCTCCCCTTTTATGAGGGGACGCAAGTGGTCTATTACATCGTTGAAGCCAGTCATCTCTTCCGGGCGGGCGACAAATTCCAGACGCAATTCTTCGTGCTCGACGTAGTTAACTTCCTACAGCACGAATTTTTCGCGACCGATCCCGAGAGCCAGACCGTAGTCCTTCATGGTTCAATGAAGGACGAGCAGGCCGAACGTTATTCAGCCGCTCTTGAACGCCACAATGTCAAAGTCATCCGTATGAAGCCCATCGATTCCATGGTCGGGGGCAAGTTTTACTTCAAGCCCACGTGGTACATGCATCGCATGATGGGTACGGAGATTCCAGAGGGCAGTCACGTCGTCCTCATCGGCCTTCACAACCCGCGTTATCTTTCCTTCCTCGAAAAGTACGCTCACCAGTATGCGATCAGCATGGCGGCGTTTACCACCCCATCGAAGAAGCAGGGCTGGATGACCATCCCCGAAAGTTTCACCCCCTACCTCGTCAAGGCTATCGACCTCGACAAATATGTTGCCCCAATCAAAGCCGAGTTCAAGCGGAAATCCAGTAGTAAGTCTTAAGGGCGGCATCGCGGCCTAAAGTCCCGAACAGAGCTAGTTACTCTCCCGAGGAGGATTTCGCACCCGAGCTTCGGGGGGAATGCAACCCGAGCCGCCCTGAAAGGTTCTCATGCTCAAAGTGAAGAAGCTGAACTACGACGCCAAATGTCCGACTGTTGGTCATTTGGGGGAAGACCTCGCCTACGATCTGTATTCCGCCGAAGATGCTCGCATCGAGCCTTGGACTTCATGCAGGATCGGAACAGGCGTAGCCGCCGTATTTGACGGCCCACCACTGGGGACGGCGTTCGCAACCCACATCTTCAAGTGGGGTCTGCTGATTCAGGATCGATCCAGCATGGCAAACCTGAGCCTGTTCACCATCGGCAGCGTCGTTGATTCGGGCTACCGTGGAGAGATTTTCGTGATGATCGTCAACTTCACGGACGAGCCTGTCTTCATCCCAGCGGGCAGCAAGATCGCCCAGATGATCCCTACCATGGTTCTGACCCACTGTGGTATGGTTGAGGTTGCCGAGCTTCCCGCATCATCGCGGAAGACAGACGGCTTTGGGAGTACAGGTTCATGAAGAAAAAAGTAGCAAAAGCGAGAATCACCCCCGAGATGCTGGAACGCTTGAATAAGGGCGAGACCATCACCGTCAACATCCCGCCCGACGTTTGCCAACTGCGACTTTCCCTGCATGATGGCGAAAAAGACATGTTTGATGAGATTATCGACGGTCTGTTTCGCAACCTCCTCCGAAAACTTCGTATCCAGAACCATAGGTAGAGGGTTCATGGAACGTTATCTCGACATTGATGAGGGTCAGGCACTCAAGCTCCGCGAAGGGCTGGAGCTTTTGGAGACCCTCGACCGCGATGCAATCCGAGGACTTGACCTCTGTCTCTATGGATTAACCAGCGACCCGCAAGTTCTTGATGCCGCCCGCGAAGCCATCGCCTCCGACTCTGAGGATGAGATCGCCGAACAAGATGTGCAGATCGGCGAAGTCGCCGTCGCCATTCCTATTTCCTCAGACACGATCTACGCCCTGACAGGATCGGGGATCAAGCTGAAGGATGAATATTTCGCTTACGCGGGTAGTGGGGGCGAGGGCACTCGTCGCGGTTATTTTTTCAGCGCCAGTTACCGTCCTACGGTCACCATGCACTCGTTCTCGCACACGGCTTTGGCGTCATCCGATTCTTGGGTTGACGACTTTCTGGAGAAAACTGGCGGTAAGAACGTAGCTCCTACCCAGATCAAAAAGAAAGTGCAGCGGTCGGAACAGGCAACCGAGCCGGGTACGCCGACTCCAGCCGAGCCCCAAGTTCCCGTAGAGACCCCGCCAGCCACACCAGCACAGCCCACTGCACCAGCAGCCGCGACCCCAAAGCAGACCTCGTTGAACGATTCCGCACTCGGTCGGCTGGTGGAGGACTTCCTTGGGTAGCGAATCAACCGCGTTGGCGTGCATCCCTTCCCCACTCGCCGTTAGGTGGCCTGAAGTGTACCCGTTCAAAGAGGAGTACACCAAGATTCGCCTGAGCTTTCTTACCGACGACCCCAAGCATATCCGCTCCCTGATGTTGCAGCAAATCTACAACTCCAAGCCGCCATTCGTCGAGGATGTCTGTGTTCTCCTCCCCCGGATGCAGGTCTTCAGCATACTGGAAACGTTTCTCCCAGTCTTCGAACGACTGCAAGAGATTGGCGTAGTGAGCCCCGCAGCTAACCTGTTGGAATTCAAGGTCTTAGACGAGGACACCGAAACCCTCGCGTATTTGTTTTAATTCCTAGCCAAAAACTTGACCCTGATGGTAGAATAGACACCGAGTCTATGACTATCCAACGAAGAGACGCTCTCGGCGACCGCATGAAGCGGTACGAAGACATTACTCGCTACAAACTTCCTCCCCGCACCTACACTCTCCTCCGTGTTGACGGGCGTGCGTTCCATACATTCACACGTGGGCTGGAAAAGCCCTACGATACGAGTTTCATGACGCTCATGGATCGCGTGGCGATTGCCCTGTGTGAAGAAATCGCGGGGGCTCAGTTCGCTTACGTCCAAAGCGACGAGATCAGTCTTCTCGCCGTAGACTTCCTTGAGATCGGCACCCAAGCATGGTTTGATGGGCTGGTGCAGAAGTGGTGCAGCGTGGCCGCTTCCGTTGCGTCGATGACATTCAATTCAACGCTGACCGCCAAAACCCTCTTAGAGATGGTGGAGGGTGAGCGCAACCCCGGCTACGTCGGGTCCAAAATCTGTGGGAAAGCTCCGAAAGCCACGTTCGACGCCCGCGTCTGGACGATTCCAGACCACGTTGAAGTCGAGAACTACTTCGTGTGGCGTCAGCAGGACGCAGTGCGGAACTCGGTCATGATGCTGGCTCGGGCTCACGCCTCGCACAAGCAACTGCACGGCAAGAATCAGTCCGCTCAGCACGAGATCATTCACGCGGCGGGCGACAATTGGGAAAAGCATCCCGCTCGCTTCAAGCATGGCGGCATCATTCGCCGTCAGGCGGTTGACTATTCGCCAGTCCCCGTAGCTCACCCCGCGTTCGTGCCTCGGAATTTTTCGGGGTTGGTTTCTTCGGAGGCTCCGAAGCCTGAGAAAAGCAATTGGTTCATGGATGAAGGCACTCCCGTGTTCACACGCGAGCGTCATTACCTGCGAACCATGATCCCTATCCATTGGGAAGATGACATGGTTACGCGGATTCCAGATCATCGAAAGGGGACCACAGCATGAAGGGTGCTCTTAAGCAGCTATCGGCATTCGGGAAAACTTTCAAGTACCGCATAGGGGAATTGGAAACTGAATTCCGTCTCCCGGGCGGCGAGACCTTGACGTACCCGAATTGGGATGTCAAGGGTGTGCGGGAACGGTTCTTCCGCGAAGAGTATCTCGATCCAGAGATTCATTACAACCAGCCCAAGGAATCGGAGTCGAGTGAGTTCGGCCTCAAGGCGTCCGATGTCAAGAAATTCGTCGAAGGCAACGCGGACATATTTGACCCGTTACCACCCCTCACCACACCCATGTTCGAACCCATTCAGGTTGCCGGGGAAGCGCCGAAGGCTACTACTCCAGAACTGTCGGAGGCTCACAGTGCTTAATTTTCTGCTCCTGATGATCTTCCCGATTTTGATCGCCCTCGCAACTTTGCTGGTGTTCAAGGGCAAGATATTGTTCTGGGAATTTGCCGCACAGGTCGGCGTGGTCGCTCTGTTCGTCGGCATCGGTCTGGGCATCGCGTATAACAGTCGTACATCGGACACCGAAGTCTGGAACGGTCAGGTGACAGAGAAGAAGCGAAATGAGGTAAGCTGCCGCCATTCCTATTCCTGCAACTGCCACACAACATGCAGTGGGTCGGGCAGCAATCGATCTTGCACTGAGCACTGCGATACGTGCTACGAGCATCGCTATGACGTGGATTGGGACGTGTATGCTTCCACAGGCGAGAGCACGAGCATCGACACCATCGACCGTCAGGGACTCGGTATGCCGCCCCGATGGGGCTCGGCGTACCTCGGCGAACCGTGGGCGTCACAGCATGAGTTCACGAATTACATCAAGGCCAATCCCGACAGCGTACTGCTCGGCACCAAGGGCGACGTTGTACGGTTCAAGGCTATGATCCCTCCGTACCCCTCGGAGATTTACAACTATTACTACAACAACCCCGTCATCAACATGGGCGTTCCGAACGTCAGTCTCGATACGTGGAACTGGCTGATCCGCGAGAAAAACAAGACTCTCGGACCTAAAAAGCAGGTTCATATCATCGTGATTCTGGTGCCTACCGATGACCGCGCCTACATGCTGGCTCTCAAGGATGCGTGGATAGGCGGCAAGAAGAACGACGTGGACGTGGTGATCGGCTCCAAGGACGGCAAGACCATCGACTTTGCCGACGTAATGAGTTGGTCTACCAACAAAGCCATGGCGGTTGATCTACGGGACCAGCTTCAAACTATCGGCGATCTCCAGAAAAAAGACGACTTGGTGAACGCCATCAACGATACCATCATCGCCGAATTCGTGCGAATGCACATGAAGGACATGAAGTTTCTCATGCGGTCCTTCCAGCCTTCGGGCACTTCCATGATTGTCATTTTCATCCTCGCCGCACTCATATCCATCGGTCTTTCGGTATGGGCGGTTATGGCTGATCTCGGCGAAGACGATCTGGGCGATGACGCTTGGGGCCACCGTCGCTACGCGGCTCGGTTCAAGTACGGTCGGTATTGAGTTGCACAAAGTTTGCTGTTGCTGTAAAATATAGTTTCGAGGAGAAGGTATGAAAACATTTGATTTAGTTGCTGCCGCACTAGCTCTGATTTTGGTGCTTGTCGTTGGCGAGCTGTTCTTCGGCTATATGGGTTGGTCGAACGACGCTCGGACCTTTGAGGCGGACATTCCCGCTCAGTACACGCAGATGCAGAACGCCTATGACAACGGCTGGAAGAAGGTCGTGGAGACCGCTCAGGTTCCCGCGATGCAACAGGCCGCTTACAAAGACGTTTACGACGGTGTGATGAAGGGTCGCTACGGAGCCAACGGCTCTCAGGCGATGCTTCAGTTCATCAAGGAGCAGAACCCGACGCTCGATCCTGCGTTGTACACGAAGATTCAGCAGACCATCGAGACCTTCCACAACGAATTTCAAGCGTCCCAGACGCAGATCATCGCCTACAAGCAGTCATACAGCAAGCTGATTACGGCGACGACCGAGGGACGTATCTACAACATGATCGGCGGCTACCCACACATTCGCTGCGGTGTCCCCGCTGGCTCGGCTGACGACTATCAGATCGTCACCAGCGACAAAACTCAGACGGACTTCCAGAACCACAAGTCCGAGCCCCTGAACCTGCTCAAGCCGCAAGGCACTACGAGCCAGCAGGCAGGCCCGAAATAAGTTGACCGCCGCTCCACTGGCGGAATGGGGGAGGGTAACCTCCCCCAACGGTATCAAAAATCAACAAGGGGAAACCACTATGAAAAACACTCTGATCGCTCTCGTACTTCTGGCTTCGGTAGCAGCCGTAGCTCAGACCACCACGTTCAAATCCGCCCGCGATGGTTTCCAAATAACCGCACCCACAGCGAAATTCGGGCAGGTGGATACGTCGAGTGGCACAACGGCTGACGGCTTCCCTTTCACTACGACAGCCTACGCAGGCACCGACTCACAGGGCGATTACATCGTCGAAGTGACCACCTACGACCGCGACATCACCAAGGATCGCCTTATCGCGCTCGCTAACTCGCAGAAGGGCGAAATCTACATGAGCAAAAACGATCTGGAGATTGATGGGCAATATGCCGTCCTTCGCATGGTGCGTGTGACGGAGGGTGGGGTGCAGCACAAGATGGCGAACTGGATCACCGCCAAGGGCAACAAGTTCTACCAGATCATCTTCGGTTCCGATAGAACTGCCGAGCAGCTTGACTTCGATAAGATGAACGCCTTTCAGGAGTCGTTCAAGTTCTACGGGTGCTTCCTGCCCGAGGGTTGCAAATAGCCATGAACTTCAACATCAAACTCAACCTGATCCTCGGGTCGGTCTGTTTCATTATCATGATCGCCCTGTTGCCTTTATTGAAGCCATGAGCAAACCAATCGCAGGACGAACTTGGCGAAGCAACGCAGACCGCGCAGCGGATGAACAGCGTCGGATTCTCGACGCCTTCCATTCGCGGCAGGCGACTAGGTACATTGAGTTGCTCAAAACCTTGCCGCCCGAGAATCAACCGAAGTCTGGGCCTGAATTGACCGCCGACTATCTGGATTTTTTGACAACGCCATGAGAAAGTTCCTCGGAAAATTCGTTTACGCCACTCGCTGGATTCTATTCCCGATTGAACTCGGGCTGCTGGCGGTGCTGCTGATGTACGTGATCGCCTTCCTGCGGAACGACTATGTGTTCATTGTGCATCAGTTCACGTGGGAAATGGAATCCCTGATGGTGCTGCTCCTCGGCTTCGTGGATGCGGCAATGGTCGCCAACCTGATTATCATGATCGTGCAGGGCGGGCACCAGATTTTCATCCACAAGTTCGAACTGCCGCACGAAGATGAACGGGCACAGTGGCTCGACCATATCGACTCCGGGCTGCTCAAGGTCAAGACCGCACAGTCGATTGCGGGCATCACCTTGATCCAGATTTTGAAGGATTTCGTCAACATCGAAAAGGTGGAATGGACCCTGATCGTCCACCGAATGGCTATTCATGGCATGGCGCTGCTTTCGGCCCTGCTGATGGCGTTGATTTGGCGGGTCACACACCCAACACAGGAGCAAGAACATGCACACCAATAAACAACGCGGACAAGGGAATACGGGGCTCATATTCGTCCTTGTGGCGGTTGCCATCGTGTTCATTATCGCTGCCATCGCCCTCAACCACAATGGCGACAAACACAGCCACAGCCGTCGCCATGGCAAGCATACCGTCGTCAAGGGCGAGTTTCTCACGCCCACGCAGGACGGTCGGGGTCGCTACGCCTATCAGAACGACGGCGGGGACTGGTACATCTACTACTGGATGATGACCGATAACTCCCGCTATTCGTATTCCACCCCTCCCCCGTTGACTGGCTATGTGTTGCCATCTGGCGGGCAGTGGGCAAAAGTTACTGAGCCCGATGAGGACGAGGTTGTTGAGCAGGAAAACGAAGAGATCGCCGAGACCGACACCGACGTGCCTGAAACTGAGTCTGCATGGCAGACCGAGAACCAGACCGACATCGAGAACCAGTCCGTGGAGCCAGAAAACACCGTTGAGCCATCGTCTGAGCCTTCGACACCGAGCGATTCCAGCCCGAGTGATTCGGGTGGGGATTCTGGCGGCGATGGTGGTGGGGACGGCGGCGGAAGTTCCGACTAAATGGCGGCATTCGAAGAACACTGTCGAGACTGCGAGCGGCTGCTTGGTAACCGCTTTGAACAGGTCAACCACTGGCTGGACGAAAAGTTCCGCCAGTATGGACCGCTGCACCGCTTCGCCCGACACCACTGGCGGGGCGTTGACGAATGTGGAAACCTGTGGGGTAATCAGGCCCGTAAAGCTGCCATCATCCATATCCTGAAAGATTGTGGCTGGGTGCCGACCGCCCGCGATTGGGAAGAGCAGAAAGTCGATTCCCTCGGGTTCAAGATCACCCGACCCTACGGCATATCACCGACCGCCGAACTGGTGTGCAGTGGCGCATTCAACGGCTATTGGGACCCGAAAGAATTTGTCGCGAAAGCAAAAGAATTGATCGACGCCGACTAATTCCTGCGGTATTAAGCTGTATGAGCGCACCGCAAGACGTAAACTTCAAGAAAACCGCCGCCGCAGAAACCCAATACAGCACCGGAGCCCAACGCGATAGTCGTTCGGGCAAGGGAGCTTTCCACTGGATGCCTTGGGACGCCGTGTTCTGCGTCTCCAACATTTATGAGCTAGGCAACAAGGGACGCAGCAAGACAGGGGATGGCAACGACCGTAATTGGGAAAACGGGATGCCTCTCATCGACTTCCTTCACAGTGCGTTGAATCACATCACCGCCCATATCTCAGGTGACCGCAGTGAGCCGCATATCTCTCAGGCGATCTGGAACCTTCTGAACTACCTCCAGACTTCCATCTGGGTCCTTCTCGGCACCCGCCCCAAGGACCTCAACAAGCTGCCGAATCATCGTGGTAACTGGAAGCCCGGGGACGAACCGCCTTCTCCGTTATCCCCTCGGGAGATCGAGTGGCTCACGTTTAAGGGTGTGCTTCCGAAACCCGCCGAAGACAAAGAGGTCATCACTCAACCGAAGTCGGTTAAAATCACGCCACTGCCCGTTGACCCGAACCCAAATCCGAGTGGGGCAAAGCCGACACCGTTCATCGCCGATGATGAGGACATAGCCTAATGGGATTCAGCTTCAAAACCGCGTTCGCTCATCTTGATGGTCTGACGCTGACGTATGACCAACTCATGGCCGAAGTTATCGAGATTCGCAGGAAGCATCTCGGCGATCTTGTCCCTGAAATCAACTCCCATGACATGTTTTACCAGATGATGCAGATGGGCTGGGTTACCTGCCCTGATGACGGCACGGGCGGCGGTAAGGAAACCTGCGTCTTCAAGATCGTTGAGGACGTGCGCGAAGTCCGTAAACGCATCGACGCCTACAAGCAGATTTTCATCAAGGATCAGGCCGAATCGTGGCTTGACGAGCGGGAATCTGATGGTCAGCTTTACCCCATAGATGTCATCCCAGCCGAGTACGACCAAGCCGTTCGAGAACTAGCCAAGGGATAATCCCGAATTCGGGTCTCTTTTATAGGACCCCATGGAACGAGTCTTTACAGCAACCGACGACGGCTACTATTTCATCCCCAAAGAGGCGGCAGGCCCGGGGGATCACGTCATCCCCACCCAGAACTACCCCAAGAAGCCAACGGACGAGCGGTGCACGATCTGCGACCAGTACGAAAACAGCCATCGGCACTCCATCGGGTGGAAACACCGTCACGATTTCTCCCCGCCGCCAGCCAAGGAAAAGCAGCCCTACCTCAGCGGGCACAACATGCCCCACGAGGCTATGGGACCTACCGTCAAGTCCGCCCCGGGGAACCACCACGACGAGATCGAGGGCAATCCCCTCCTTGAACACCGGGTTGGAGGCGAAGAAGCCCCTAAACAGGCACGCCAGCCCATGCAGGACGACGCTGGAGCGACGACAGGGCTCCGTAGGCGTCCAGACTATGGGGAAAGCGATTCCTACACGTCCGAGCTTAATAGAGCGAATTCCAAGGGTGCATCGGCTCAGTACGTGATCGCCATAGCCGCTACAAGCCGCAAGGAAGCCTCCAAGACGGCTACCATGTACGTCACCGCCATCGAATGGGATGGTCTGACGGTCGCCAGCTTTAAGTTTGGCTCCGATGTCAGCAAAGCCGTCCGCCTACCCAACCTGACCGCCAAATCCGTCAGCAAGCAGCTTTTCGCCGCTCCATTTGAGGTAAAAGCCCGCCCCGTCTCAACCGCCTCAATTCAAAGTAAATAAAGCTATCCGTTTTTCCATTATTTTCGGTATAATAGCAGCATGGTCGAACGTAAACCCATGTCTCGTCTTGAGCAGGCGATCCTTACCGCCGTGCTTGCCCATCAGGGGCAGATCGACGAAGACGGCCAGCCGCACATCGTCCACTCCCTCGAAGTCATGTTCGCTGTCAAACGGGAGTTTGACCGAGGCCCCTATGCCGCAGGGATTCGCGGCACCGATCCTCTACACCTGCCCAAGGGTGTAACCATCGAAGATATGCTGGTCGCCGCCGTCCTTCATGACGTGCCTGAGGACACCCCCCTGACCCTTGAAGACATCCGTAAAGACTTTGGCAAGACAGTTGCCGACATTGTTGATGGTGTCACGCGGCGTCATGGAGACCATCTCTGCAAGATTGCCAACTGCCAAGAGCACGGCAAGGAAACCTATCGCGATTTCATTTATCGATCTGCGGAGAATCCCGCCTCGAAAATCCTCAAAGTCGCGGACCTCGGCGTGAACCGCCGTCGCACCAGCACAATCCCAGAGTCAAAGGCAAAATGGCGAAACAAGCTGGAGTACAAGTACGACATCGCCCTCCGCGTCTTGCTGGCTGAGGAGCCCGTCACGTGGGAGCAAGTCTCGTGGAACTTCTCGGGCGGCAAGTATTTCATGGCTGACCCCAATGGCAAGAAGATTGAGATCACCGAGGAAGAGTTCAAGAAGGTGATGGGGGCAGGCGCGTGAAGGTTCAGTACCGTGGGTTTGACATCGACGTAACGAAGGCGAAGAGTATGGCTGGCTACAAGCTGACCTACTATTCGGTCTTCCGTAAGTCGGACGGTTACGAAATGACGAGCGGGTACTGCGACGACAATGACACCGTTCGGACGTGGATCAAGATGATGAAGGACAGGGTGAACGGATTTATCGACGACCCGAGCGAAGAGATGCACGAGACGCCTGACGACGGGGAATACTACGACGTGCTGGCGGGGCATCGGCTGGAGAATCAGAAGACTCAGGGGCTACAATGAAAACTGCTACTGCGAAACGTTACGTGTGCCAGCGTACAGGGCAATCGTTTGAGTACGAAGAGCTGGCCCGTGCCTCGGAGAACAAAATCTCCGAAGAAGCGTTCGCTGACCTTAAGCGCAAGATCAAGAGCGGCAAGTTTTGGGTGCCGAAGGTTGGCGAGTGGATTTATGTCCGCACCATGATGAGCATCGACCACGGTGAGGATGACGTTCAAGGTGGTCTCGCGATGGTCACTCGCGTGTACGACAGCATGAGCGGCGGTGACCCGAAGTGCAAGTTTATCGAAATCGCTCAACACGACCGTGGCGGCAACTGGACACAGTTCCTCTTTCCTGAACAGAAGGAACTCATGAAACGTCACGGCAAAGAGTTCGCTTGTCCCGATCCAGATTACGGCTACTCTGGCGATCCGAATGGAGGATTTTAATGGAAACAACAGTATCTCGCAGTGAACACGTAGCATGGTGCAAACAACGCGCACTCGAACTCGTCGATGCTGGCGATCTCAACGGTGCGTTCGCCTCAATGGGGTCCGATCTGAACAAGCACCCCGAGACACAAAACCATCCCGCCTGTGAATTGGGAATGATGCTGCTGGTCGGCGGATTCCTCGGCACGCCCGTCGAGATGCGAAAGTTCATCGAAGGCTTTAACTAATGGATGAGTACGGGAACTTGCAGGAAGAGCGGTATCCCGAAGTTGAAGGGTTCGATCAGTTCTGTTCGAATCTCAAGATTCGTATTATCGCTCTCCACGAAGGCGACCTGAAAGATGCTCAGCGGCTCTATCGCGGAGCCGTGGTTATGGCTTACGACCGAGCGAAGGTCAAGGTCTTGGCTCGTAAACCCCCCGACTGCGAAGAGCCGACCAACACGGAGCGCGGGGAATGGCGATCACCTGAGTGGAAACAGTTCCGATTCAACCACGGCGAGATCAGCCGTCTCATGCGGAAATGGCGGGCCATCAAGTTCAGGGAAATACGGCAGAATAGCCTGAATTCCAAGCTGAAACTTCCTTACAAAAACCTAGCCAGAGTCCCAGAAAATCTGGTAGAATAGCGACTATGGATATCATCGATCCACACGGGGTATCGTTCGCCGATAACCCCACGACACTTCTCGCCGTCCAGCAATATAACCGCAAGCTGGAAGAGGCTCGGGACGCCTATTACAAGAAGGCGACTCCCATCATGACGGACGCCGAATACGATGCGATGGAGAAGCATCTCAAAGACATCATCACCCGTGCTCCGAAACTGGCTTACGCCGCCACGGTATTGTCAACGGTCGGCAGCGATCTGACGGCAAACGCGAGTGGACGTGTCCGCCATATTCGCCCGATGCTCAGCATCGAGAACAAATACACCAAGGACGAAATCACCGAGTTTTTCCTCACCCTGCCTACGCCTCTCATGTTGGCTGAGCCGAAGCGGGACGGCATCTCTTGCGAACTTCGCTACCGTGACGGTCATCTGGTGCAGGCGTTGTCCCGTGGTAGCGGTTCCGAGGGCGAGGACATGACGGCACAAGTCAAGGTGCTCCTGAGTGTTCCCAAGACCCTGTTGATGGAGAACAGCCCGGGCGTTTACGTGCGACATTCGGCTTTCCCCGCCGACACCAACGTTCGCGGCGAACTCGTGATGCGGAAGTCCGAACTGGAGCGCATCAACAAGGCTGCCCGTGCCAAAGGCGAGAAGGAATACGCCAGCACCCGCAACCTGACCGCAGGCACCATGAAGCTGAAAGACCTCGCTGAGGTTGCCAAGCGTGAAATCATGTTCATCCCGTGGGAAGTTTACGGCAGCGATGACGCGGCTCTCCCTGACAGCGGCTATGCGCGAATGCTGATGCTCACAGGCGTAGGCTTCGCCAAGTACGAAGGGTTCATAATCGACGGTGCGGATAACGTCATCAAGGTGCTGGATCAAATTTTGGCCGCGAATAAGGAATCTGACGTTATCGCGGATGGCGTGGTTGTTAAGGCTGAGAGCCATAAGGACCGGGCACGGATGGGCAACGGCAGCAAGGTTGCCAATTACCAAGTGTGCTTCAAGCCGCAGTCGGCAAGCGGCACCACCTATCTCCGCAGCATCGAATGGCAGGTTGGTCGTCAGGGCAAGCTAACGCCCGTCGCCACGTGCGATCCCGTGCCTCTGGCGGGCGCTATGGTGACCCATGCGACCCTGAACAACATCACGTGGATTGACACAATGGGATTGAAGCTCGGAGCCAAGGTCGAGATGCTCCGCTCAGGCGATGTCATCCCGCAGATCGTCAAGGTGATCGACGAGGGCGATACCAAGATCGTAACGCCGACCGTCTGCCCCGAGTGCTTCTCCAAGCTGGAAGTGCTGGACGAGGAGCGCAGCGGCATCATCACCCACTGGTGCCAGAACTACGAATGCGTGGGCCGCGTGCGCGATCTGTTCTCATTCATAAGCAGCCGCGACGTTCTGGAGATCGACAACCTCGGACCTGAGATGGCGACCAAGATCGTGACTGGCGGCTATGCCCGCGACATCGGCGAGTTGTTTGAATTCCACACGGAAGCTATGTCGGGGCTGGCAAAATTCGGCGAAGAGGCATTCATTGCCAAGATGCGTAAGAAAGGCTTCGACGCCACACTCCCGAGGATGCTCCGTTCGATGGAGAAGGCAAAGAAAGCCCCGTGGGAACGCTGGATAGCCTGCCTCGGCATTCCGATGATCGGTCGGACGCTTGGTAAGGTGCTTGCGGCTAAATTGAAGCTGGATGCACAGAATATGCAAAACCTGCCCAATCTGCTTGCCAGCCTGTTGCCGGGAGAAGTCGAAGGTATCGGCGATGTCAAGCTGGACATGATCCACACGTGGGCGAAGGAGCAGCGCAACATCGAGATTTGCATTACGCTCTCCCTGAACGGTGTCCAGCCTACGAACACAACGGTCGCGACCGTGGCAGGCGAGCCCCTTAAGGGTGTTGCCTTCTGTATCACTGGCGAGTTCACCGAAGATCGTGATAGCATTGCAGAGAAGCTGGTACGCCTTGGCGGGGTATCAAAGTCGGGTGTCACGTCGAAGTGCAACCTGCTGATCGTCGGAGACTCGGCAGGCAAGACGAAGCTGAGCAAGGCGACTCAACTCGGCATCAAGCAAGTCGGCAAAGAGTGGCTCGTCCAAACCCTCACTGAAAATGGCATGGAGTTGAAGGGCAATGGCGGCTTTGAGCCAGAGGAAGCATGAAACTAACCAAGGCACAACGCGAGATTCTGACAGCTATCCGAAACGGAGCGCCGTTCTGCGAGTACCTGACGCCCGACCGCGACCGTCTATTCTTTCGCACGCTGGGCGACAAGGTTCACGCGAAACTGAACTACGTGCTGACCGACCAGACAACGAAGCGGGTTGGGTACAAGACATTCTGGTTCCTGTTCAAACACAACCTCATCACGCCGTCGAAGTACAAAGGCTCCCTTTCGCCTCAAGATGGCATCACGCAGTTTCACATCACCGAGCGGGGATACAACCTGCTGGGGAAGAGGGCATAAATGGCAACCCGCTGGCCGCTGAACATTTGGCTGTGGAAAGAAGGCGAGTGGAACGGTGGGCTTGGCGGCTCAACCGCCCCCAGCTTTACCCGTACCATTGACGATTTCGAAGAAGCCCGCAACTTCATCTGCGCCAAACTCAAGAATGAGGGCTATTTCGCGGGCATGATGTGGTGTGATGCTCAGGCCAGCCCCGAGGAGGCACGTCGCAGCGGACACAGGCTGGAAGATTTGCAGCCTCAGCGTATCGAGCTTCACTATCGGGCTTGGGACGATCCCTTCCGTGGTCGCATCGTGGCTGGTGGGCTAAGCTCTACGAAGGAAGCCAATGAGTATGTCGCCGAGTTGCAGGCGCAGTACGCCAAGAAGGTCTTCACGCCGAACGAACTCTACGCCTTGAAACCCATCACCGATGGTTTCTCCCGTATCGACCGATTGGAGAAATGGTTGGGCGAAGAAGAGATTTGCCTGCACGACTACAAGAGATGGGAAGAGATCGAGCAAGCGGGGCTGATTAAACTCAAGTATCTGGTGGACGAGTACATGGGCAGCGACGAGAGCTTCGAGATCGCCACTGTCTGGTTTGCCAGCAACCCCCTTGCCGTCGTCACCCACACGGGTGAAGACAACAACGACCGCTACATCACCGATGTCGAGAATTTCTACAAGATGGTCACCTACCTCCGCTCGTTCATGGTGCCCGAAGAAGACGAGAAGCCCCGCATGGGGGACCCGAACAAACCCCTGCACTGGCTGACGGAATTGGACGGCTACCACACGATCCACGACTACTACGACGTGGATCGGCAAGAGAAGATTGAGAAGGTCAAAGCATGAACCCCCTAATTGGGTTTCGCATCATCATAGCGGTGGTCGGCCTGCTCTTCATGTGGACGTTCGGGAGCCAAATCCTCGGATACTTTTTCAAGCTCCTGCTTCTTTTCGCACACAAGAGACTCACGTGGAGTCCCGAGAAGGACAAGATGAGCACGCTAAAGTCGTTCAGCATCCACACTCAGGACGGACTTTTTGGGCCTCATTGGGGATTCGGGTTCCAACATGGCGGGCGGCGGCATTTCTACTTCCACGATTACATGGGCTGGCACAACCTGTCGGAACTGCATCGGCGGGATATGTGCGATGACCACGCCTATTGTCCGTGGCATGGGAGTTTGTGATGGCGGCGAAGCGTTACGCATTTTTCGCTCACTTCAATCGCGTCAACATGCAGCGGAAGCTGCCTCAGGTCTGGACGGTGCATTTCCGAGGCACCTGCTATCAGGTCGAGGGCATCGAGTTCAAGGTTCCAACGGTCACTCGCTTTGTGCCTGACGGTAAGCAGCCAAGGGCGACGATGCGTGGGCTGGCGTCGAACGTGGTCGTATCCAAGGGGCAGGCGGTGGTTCAATGAGCACTGAAACAACGAACGTCGTAATGAAGAACGCGGGTTCGTTTATGGACTTGGGCGACAAGGCTCAGTACATGGACGAGTTCATCCGTAAGGTGAAGAGTGTCGTCACCATCGCTGAACTCGAAATCACCACTATGGCGCTGTTCTTCTCGCGACCCATTTCCGAGGACATCACGCCAGTGCAGCTTTACGCCCGTTTGAACGAACTGCTGGACGCCATCCACAGGGTCAAGGGCAAGCTGACGGGTGACTATCTCATGGTAGCTCAGAACATCGGCTTTATGAGCCGCCTCACCAGTTTGCAGGAGTCGGCGGAAGAAGCGAAGGTCATGGTACGGAGAGAAATTCACCACTGAGGAGTGTCTATGAAACGTAAATTACAGGTCGGCGGGTTGTTAGTTATCGCTGTTGTTTTTATCATCGGTGCGATTGTCTTCGGCTACGCGGGCCGTGGAGTCACGAAGCAGCTTGAGACAACAGACCAAACCATCAACGCGGGCATCGAGTCAGCGACCGTTCAGAAGACAACGGTTTGCGTTGACATCCTCCCTAACCCGATTCACTACGATCCTAACTCAATGGAGATTCGCAATTACTGTGCTCCAGTGAACGCTGTTGAAGTTCGGGTCAATGCGGATCAAGACGGAACGCGAGCAGAGATTCGTCGCCGTCACAATGTGCCGAATGATTATGGCATCGATCATTACTCCGTGACCGACAGTATGATCATCACGGTTCGCACGGAAGCGCAGCGGGCGCAATATGTAGAAGCGATTGAGGCGTCGAAGCGTATGACTTTCGCTCCTCGCGACGTTGCTTTGACCGACATGAACAAGCCCTCGGCAGACTGATGGATTATCTGATTTCATATCGAAATGAGCAGGGCGTCCTGAGTCGAATTCTCGCCGCCCTAACAGCGCGGAGTATTGATGTGGAAAGCATCTACGGCACTTCGCGTTTCGATCCCCAGATGGGGCACATGTGCCACGTGCAGTTCGTAGCGAATGAGAAGCAGGAAGCGCAACTCAAGCGGGCGTGGAACGGTATTGTAGGTGTCATGGAAGTGAAGAAGATATGAGAATGGTCGCCTACTTCGTACCGAACTACGAAAAGCCGTGGGTTAAGAAAAAGATCGACGCCGCAGTCAGGGCGGTTATGCCCACGATCAAGAGGGCATTCGGCGAAAACTGTGCATTCAGGATTTACAACGACGGGTGGGGACGCACGCGGCTGGATTTCGATGTACTGGATGACAAGAACCACGACCGTGCGTTACACTTGATCGATGGATTCTTTACGCTCCACCCCATGCTATGAGACATTTTCAATTAGATCGCACCAAGGATAGCACGAAGATCAGCGGCACTGGCCTCGTCGCTGAGGGCGTTGAGTTCGACGACGGGCAGGTCGTTCTCCGCTGGTACAACACGGGGTCGCTCACGATCTTCAAGAACCTACAAGACTGCCGTAAGGTTCATTGTGCGGGCAAGCACACCCGAATCATCCATGATGGCAACGGCAAGCGGCTGGATCAGTTGCAACAGGAAAACATGGGGCACTCACCCATCACCAAAATCAGCAGCGGGTTAACGCAGTGTCAGCAGTGCAGCCTGAGCAAAGAGTATTGGGAGCATTTCAACATTGCTTGCAAGTTTTCAGATATCGCGAATCACGGAGCGAACAGTGGAGACAAGTACAAAGCGTAAGTGGCAGTTCTGGGTTGCCGACTGTGGTCTTTGTTTTGGCGACCGAAAGACGGGGCAGGCGCACACCCGGATTGGGTTTGTGTGGGTAATCTTGGTGGGTTGAGCTCTGTACGAAATGATCTCTGCCGCGATCAAATTGAGTGCGTTATCGGGGAAACTATGAAAATTCACTTCGTCGATCAATCTACGCTACCGCAAGGGCTGCACGCAGACGCCCTCGTCGGATACAAATACACGCCTTACGCAGTGGAGGAGATGGAAATTGTTCCGCGTAAGGATGACACTGTTATTCTCCACGGGCGGCGGGAACCAATTGCATTCCCGAAAGAGTTTCACACCGTCTGGGCCGTATACTTCTACGTGGAGCACGGCATCGACAAAATCGTCTCCGTGGGGTACAGGCACGTTTTATGAGCACCGACCTGCGAACCATAGACTTTGCAATTCAAGAGGAGCCCGGGGCGTTCATCACTACCCCCGAGTCAATGAAGAGCCTCGGCACCGTCTGTGAGGTATGTAAGAAGCCGATTGGAGAACGTCAGCGCATGTTCATGCTTATGAAAGACACCGCCCCGAAAGGCTGGCGGCACGTCTATCTTGACGATTGCGAGGAAGTAAAACCATGAACGCACATCCGAATACCGTGATACGCGAAAAACAGGAGAAGATAGGCGGCTGTTGGCTTGCCGTCTACATTGAGGCTGAGCCCTGTGTCGTGTCGGGCGCTACGCTCCGCTGTTTTTACTGCGGTTTTGGACACAATGAGGGCCACGACTTTGCGTGCCGCTATTTGTGGCACGCCGACAAATTGCCGACCCGTGGCAAAGCGGGAACGACGGCTCACATCATCTTAGTCCCAAAGGGCGGCGTACCGCCGTCAGAATCGATGTTCTAATGAATCGCTGCGATCACGTCTGCCACGAACGCGGGCTCAACCCTTGGGTCGAGGAATGTCCCATCTGCCGTTGCGCCAACACCAAGTATGACCCGAGCATCCCCGCTCCCGAGACGTGGGAAGAACTCATAAACTGGAATCACCCCGACCCAGAGCAGCGACCCGAGAAGTACCGAGGACTGAAAGTATGATGAGTGACAGTCAGAGGTTCGACTGGCTCGACGCCAACACTCAACGACTCAAGGAAGTGTATTGGCGTATCGAGAACGAGGGCGGCAACGTGCGCGAAGCCATCGATTTCTTGAGTGACGGCACGGAGGAACCGAATGAGTAATTGCTTGTGCGAACTCATCAACACGGGAATGTGCGACGGATCGGAAAAGCAAGTCATCTGCCCTTCGCACCCGAGTAATCGCAGCACGCCAAAAGAGACACCGCTTCGTCTTGCCGTGTGGTGGGTGACCTACTACGGCTTCATGCGCCCCGCTGAACTCATTCGCAGGAAGATGCACGAGTGGCATTGGGTGCACACGTGGGGACCGTGGGTGGATGGACAAAGGTTCGCCGTCGCCTACCCATGGACGAAAGCTGGCTGCTTCGCCCATTACGTGACTAATCAGGTTCGCCACTGTGAGCAGTGCGGGCTCATGGAAAAGAACGTGATCTGGTCCTGATGAACATTCCCGCACTGACCGAACACGTTAAGCTGCTCAATCAGCATGTCGAACGGGTGAGCAAGTACACCTTCTCGTACTACTTCATTCGGTCATTCATAGATGATCCAGCGGGGACGATCATCAACATCATTCGTCACGTTGCAACGATGGCGTGTTGGTGGTTCATCTTGGGATCAGTCGCGATATTGGTGACAACGTGGGGCATCTTGGGGTGGCTGGGAATCGAGTGGCTGCTAGGCCATCATGCCGTCATCGAAAAATTTCTTCACAAATAATTTGACTACCGCAGTATTGTACATAGGGTAGTCAAAAAATGGGTCAATGGAAAAACTACGAATTCAAGGGTTGTCCAAGCTGTGGGGAGAAAGATTTAACCAAGTTCGATACTCATAAGAACCGTCGATCTGGTGTTCAGACTTACTGCAAAGCGTGCCAGCATCTCATCAAGAACCGTCCCGACCGCGTTCGCAAGTACCTCGTTCTCAACAAGCACCATATAACTCCTGAACAGTATGCGGCTCGGATGGCGGATCAAGCGGGCGTCTGTGCTATCTGTCGGCAAGCTCCATCCAGAAGGTATCTGGGCATCGACCATGACCATTCATGCTGTTCGGGTTATTGGTCTTGCGGGGAGTGCATTCGTGGCCTCCTCTGTAGCCGATGCAACACCATGTTGGGCATGGCGATGGACAATCCCGAAACCCTCAGAGAGGCGGCGAGGTACATCGAAAACTACCTAGCTTCAAAAAATTTCGATAATCCTATCCAAAATTCGGAATTCCGTGGTATTATATAGAAGTTGGCTCACCGCAAGAAGGTGACCCGGACACACAAAATGATCGCTATCAGCATATCATCGTTATCGTCTAGTAGCTCCTCACGGGGCGACGGCATCGGTGTGTGCTTGTAAGTATCTGAAAACAAGCAGATTAGATTCACCGAGCAGCCGCCAGAAATTGGGCGGCTTTTGTGTTTTTGGACATAAAGTACGGAAGCGTGGCGTAACGGTATCGCAGCAGGTTGCTACCCTGTCCTCCCGAGTTTACCTCGGGAGTCCGAGTTCGAATCTCGGCGCTTCCGCCATGGAGAGTTGGGCGAGTGGTTTATGCCGCACGCTTGGAAAGCGTGTATCCCGCGCAAGCGGGATCAGAGGTTCGAATCCTCTACTCTCCGCCAAATTTGAGTATTAAATCGCATGGATACTAATGCGAATTGTAAGAAAGCCGAGCAACTTGGAATGCCGTTCGGCACAGCGAGTAACCGCCTCAAGCAACGCCTGTTTTTCGGACTGCTGGTAAAGCTAGGCGACAACGTTTGTTTCAAATGCGGCAAACTGATCGAGAAGGCCAGCGAGCTTTCCATTGAGCACAAGAAGGATTGGCTCGACGTTGATCCGCAGCTTTTCTGGGCGGAAGACAACATTGCGTACTCGCACCGTAAGTGCAACAAGGCGGCTCGAAGGACGCCAAAGACTGGCAGGCATGGAACACACGGCCTGTATACTCTGGGTTGTCGTTGTAAGCCGTGCACAGACGCTCACGTTGCTTATAACAACGAATGGCGTTGGCAAAAGGGATTGCGTAAGAAAAAGTTTGGTAGGGTTGGCACATTGGCAAGTCCGACTGTCTCGAAAACAGTTATGCCTACGGGCATTGGGAGTTCAACTCTCCCTCCTACCGCCAGTTCGGTGAGCTTGGTACATGGGCAAGTCCGACCGTCTTGAAAACGGCTATGCTTCAGAGATGGGGCATTGGCAGTTCAACTCTGCCGCTCACCGCCAGATTTGACTCACGTGCCTAATGTGTGCCGATGTTTGGCCTCGTGACCCGCAAGGGATATGAGAAGCAGAAGATCAAATATTGCAGTATCATAAGGGTATGAAGCCTTACGAACCATGCGTCGAAGACGCCACAGCACATATCCATGTTGATTGGGAGACACACGAGAGCACGGGGAAGTTTGTTCCGTACTCGAAGATATTTTGCAGTGTGTGTCCGCCGTCAACAGCAGCGGAGAGCGAAGAGGAGTACCGCAAGTACGCGGCATACGAGAAGCGAGAAGCTCTGAGGTACGCCACACGGCGACCGAGCAAGTCGCTTCGGTTGCGGTTGTATCGTCACCGCATCCTGATTATCAGCGGACTTTTGCTGGTAGCCTACTTCGTGATTCATTGGATTTTGCCCGGGTGATGCAACTGGCAGACATTTCCCACTTAAAACGGGAATTTTTGGGAGTTCGAGTCTCCTCCCGGGCACCAGTTTAGAGGGTAGCATTGGTGTGCGGGTGGGCCTTATAAACCTGCAATCGCGGCTGATTACCGTACTCGGACGGGTTCGATTCCCGTACCCTCTACCACTTTTCCCCCGCCACGTGGTATTATCCTATAATGATTGGTGAAATAAAAGTGCCGAAGTGGTTCATGGCGTTGTGGAAGCACTACGTGGGGCTCGATCCCTACCGCTGCTACCTGACCGATGAACAGCCCAAGATCGTCGGGCCGAGCAAAGTAATCCGCGTCACGATGACGGTGGACATCGAAGTGCCGCATCGGTTCATCACCAAGAATGCCAACCTCGGCATCGCCCGCTCGTGCATCATGGAAGAGTTCAAAACCGAGGAGACCGCCCGCATCCAGACGTGGCACATCGTGAAAGCTGAGGATGTGGCATTGGCACAGCCGTCACGCCGGGGCTGTAAGACTTGCGGAAAGCCTTGGCCTGACAAAGATTACCAGCAGGTATGATATACTGATCGTGGATGGAGAAGTAAATGGACCCGAGCGCAGAATGGCTTGAAAAATACGGAAGGTTTTGGGGGAACGTCACGGACGAGCCGAAGAAACCATATCAGTTGACCACTCGGGAGTTGTACAACGCCCACATGGATCAGTACACGGACGACACCGCTGTCCTGAGCATGACGAAGACCGACCACCCTAGCTACCAGTACATCAAGAATCAGCTTGGGATGCGGGCAATCCCCTACCTGCTGGAAGACATTCAAGCACAACACCCAGACGGTTCGTTCGACCACAACAGCTACCACAGCTTTTGGGGAGCGTGCAGTTTGTTCCGCACAATCCTCTACGAAAACGGGATTCCGGGTCCCGAGATTCCCGAGCCCTATCGCGGCAGGTTAGAGTACATCCGCGAAATATATGTGGATTGGGGCGTCCAAGAAAAGTTCCTGAAAGACAACCACGTGCCATCTATCCCGCTAAGGCTGGATCAGGTGCATCGGTTGGTTCCAAATCGTTTCTTCGGTCTCCGCAATTACGTGTGGAGATTGACCACCCTCCCGAACCGTCACCGCATGAAGCATTCGTGGGACTTTTGGAGGGCAATATGAGGAGTTTCAATGGTAAAAGCCCAAGTAGCACGCAAGCCGCAGGACAGAGTGATGCGGTTGCTCAACGAACTTCGGGAGCACCCGAATGAGGAAAGTATCCGCAGGATACTGAATGCTTCGGAAGACGCCCGCCACGGCCGAGTGGAATATTTTGGTCTGGACAAGGCAGTGAAACGGATTCTGAACCGAGAGTTGACCGAACGCGAGAAGACTCTCGTCAAGAGGTTGTCATGAGCTACGAAAGCGGCTTTGAAAAAACCATCCGCAGGATCATAACGACAGGCGTGTTTATCGTCGTCGGCGTCCTGTTGTACTACGGCATTCGAGCCTCGGCCCACTGGTTCGGCGGGATTCAACTCAACCTGCCCAATCTCAGCAACCACGATTTCGAATGGTTGGTCATCGCCCTTCTTGCGGTCATTTGCTTGAACGGCGGCGGAAGCTGCAACTGCAAGTGCGGCAAGTGAAACGCCTTTGGCAATGATGGGTAGGGGGAATTGGCAATGATCGATTTTCTGTTTTTTCTCGTGATGCTGTTCGTAGCAGGATTCATCACTGGTGTTGGGGCTTTGATCCATCGAGAATCCGAATCGTACCGCAACTTCATGCACAACCACCCAGTCCTCGGCTGGACGGCATCGTTCTTCGTGGGCGGGCTGGTGTGGCTGTTTGCAACGTTCACCATAATCTATGCAGTGCTGATGGTGTTGGCCGTTTTATTCCACGCCAGCGTCCCAATTGAATAAGGAGCCTCATGGCTAAGAAAGAAGACAACACTCGGAATCACACAGGCTTTGCCGCGTGGCAGAAGCGGAAGGCTGAAATCAACTCGGGCATCGAGTACAAGAATGCCCAAAGCATGTACCGCCGTGCGGCTCTCACCGCCCGGGCAGAAGAGGGTCGGCTGACCGACAAGAATTACGTCGAGATGGCGACGGTCGGGCTCCAGTTAAAGCGTTCATGAGCGACGAACAGAAGCCCCAGATGGATACCAGCATCATCCGCGAGATGATGGCTCACTGGATTCCGTTCCCCGACGCCGCATACTGGAAGAAGTTCGGCATCGAACCGAATGCGGACGGCACCATCGACACGCCGGGTGGATTCCGTATCCCCACTCGTGAGATGTGCGAGGTTGCCGACCTCGAAAAGTTAGCCAAGTTGTGACCCAAGTTGTACATGTCCGCAAATTTCCTTTCGTCCAATTTGCACCTAATTGCGTCTACATCGGACGCGACTACCTTGAGTTCAAAGATGAGGGCTGGGGAAATCCTTTCCATGTCGGCCCTGATGGAAATCGCAAAGAAGTTTTGAGGAAATACCGAGGGTGGATTGTGAACCAGCCGCAACTTCTCGCTCGGCTGCCCGAGTTAAAGGACAAAATTTTAGGTTGCTGGTGCAAGCCTCTCTCCTGCCACGGCGACGTACTTGTTGAATTACTGCACGAATACGGAATCCTCTCATAGAGGGAGGGTTCAATGCCTATCATTCGTATTGACGATCCCAAGGTCTACATTGGGATGTCCATGGAAGCAGCCCGCCGCGACATCACGGATCACGGGTACGATGTCCGCGTGATTCAATTCCAAACCCCTTACAAACCTGACTACGACCCACTCCGCGTTATCCTGATTATCCAAAAAGATCAGATCATCGACGCCATGGTCGGCTAACCCGTTGATTCCACAACGTTAAAACCTAGCCAAAACCCGAACTTTTACGGTAGAATGGGGGTATGGCGAAGAAAACCTCATCCACCGTCCACGAATTCGATATGGAGCTTACTCCATTTTCGAGTATGCAACTCTACGGCGACAAAAAGTACAGCCTCCAGAACATGGTCCTCAAGATGACGGACTATCCCGCCAAGATGGACTCGGCGGTCGATCAACATTTCGACATCTACGTGGACCGTGCGTACACGCAATGGCACGCGGCCTCACGCGACATCCCGAGCACACAGACGGGCGATGCGTGGTGGGCTGGTGTCTCCGACAGGGAGTTCCTGCGATTCGCTGGCAAGCTGTTCGCCATCCTCAACACGCCTCGCACGATTACGGGCGACGAGATCGTTCAAAACGCCTATCGTTACTCCAACAAATACCTCAGCCGCCTCGCAGAGCTTCAAGGCTCGATGGCTCTGGCTGGTCTGGACGCTGACGGCTACGGCAACCTCGATCTTCGCATCAAGACTCGTGAGTGGGCCGAAGTTGCTGCCGCCGAAGAGATTGAACCCTTACCGCTCACTGGCGCTCTGATGGTTCGCATGACGAACGTGAGCAGCGGTTATCCGTGCCCCGTTCTCATGGGCGTCATTCAGAAATCCAAGTTCGCTCGCTACAGCGGGAACTCCGCTCCGTTCATCAAACAGTTCCGTTCGCACATGGACATATTCGGCAATCCTCGCCTCTACGCCAACGAGTACGAGGAGGATCGGTACTGATGGGACCGAAGCCAACAGCGAAGCAATTGGAGACGCTCACTAAGCTGGCTCTTCCCGGAGTCACCGTCCATGAATGGTCGGAGACTCGCGGTGGGCTGCACGCCTACATTGGTCATGAACCACGGTACTCTGGGCAAGTTCGTTTCGTGGGACTGGTTGAAGCCCGTAGGCGATCCCGAGATGGCGTGGCGAAACATGGAGTACGCGATCACCGAGGACGGTCTCGAAGTCATCAAGAAGGGTGAGATACGAAAATGAGCGGAAACGTATACAGTTTTGAAACCTACGTGCGGACGGCCAAGTGGGGCACCTTCGGCAAGGGCGGCGTTGAACACTGCGCGGGCCGCTGTCCTGAGCACCAGCTTCGTTTCAAAAAGCTGATTGATTGCGACAGCGATCACCTGCAAATGATCTTGAAAAACCAGCGGCAGGTTGAGGAGAGCCCATTCCTCAAACGCATCATCCATTACATCTTGATTGGACGTGGCGAGACGCCTGAGCCGTTCAGTGCGAAAGCCGAAGCCAAGCTGTTCAAACAGATGGCAGCCGCCGAACGTAAGCACCCCATTGTGGTACAATCGGGGTCGGGGGGAACCAATGCGACTCGTTAAGAAGGGAAAAGACCCGAAGACCGAAATCTGGTCGGCGACCTGCACGAACTGCAAGTCAAAGTTCGAAGCTCAACGTGGCGAACTCAACGTGACCGACGACCAACGCGACGGGCCGTTTGCTCACGCAACCTGCACCGAGTGCAAGCAGGGTATGGTTTTCTACCCGTCGAGGGGATAATGGCAAAGAATCACGGCGTCACAAAACGTAACCGTCGTTCAGTATCGAAGTCGCGGCCCAAGCAGGCAGCCACACGCATCGCCCAAACTATGGCGACTCTCAAGCAACTTGAGAAGCGGGATGCGGCTCTGGAGCAGATACACAAACTCCACCCTGCGGATAGTATCAGGGCAGCCTTCCTACGTCGGGCAGACATCAGCGTCCTCCCACCAGAAGAGCAGGAACGCCGCCTCGCGGAGCACATGATTCATGTCGAAAAGTTTTTCACGCAGATTGCGGGTATGGACCCGATCTTTGTGAACGTGCCACGGACGGCTGAGATCATGGTCGAAGAGGGTATCGACACCACGGACATTCCAGAAGTGACTGACTGGACTGGTGCGGTGCGAAGCAAGTTCTATCGAGGCAAATGAAACAATACCCACATATCGAAGGCCCCGCTAAGGCTCCTCTGGGAGTCCCGTGCATCGCTTTCTACAAGTACGATGGAAGCAACCTGCGCTGGGAGTGGTCGCCGAAGCAGGGCTGGCACAAGTTCGGCACCCGGCACGAGATGTTCAATGCGACTCACCCGCTGTTCGGGCAGGCGATTCCAATCTTCATGGACACGATGGCGGACGAGATTGTGAAGCGATGCAAGAAGGTTGAACGTGGCGTCCAACGCATCAACGTGTTCACCGAGTTCCTCGGGCCGAGCAGCTTCGCGGGCTTGCATGACGAGAAGGAACCGAAAGAGCTTCGGCTGTTCGATGTCAACCTGTTCAAGCGAGGCATCATGTCACCCAAGCTGTTCGTCGATACGTTCGGCGACCTGCCTTACGCGGCTCAGGTGGTCTACCGAGGCAATCTGAACCGCCAGTTCATCGAAGATGTTCGCATGGGGCTGTACCCGGTGAATGAGGGCGTAATCGCTAAGGGCAACGACTTCATGGTGAAGATCAAGACGTATGCGTACTTGAAGAAGTTGAACGAAAAATTCGGTGCGGACTATCGCAACTATTGGGAATAAGGAGGCAGTATGAAATCATGCATTATCACAGGGGTGTTTTGCATTCTGACGATCATCTTCCTGTTCGCCAGTCTGGGTCACGCTCAGTCTATCGCTGGCGGCGGGGGAGGCATTCAGGCTCCTACGGGTCCGACGTACTCGGTGCCCGATCACCCGATGCACGCCGACCAAGGCACTTCACGGCCTGAGGTTAGCTTGCTCGGTAATAACAACATCACGTATGCTCAGGGTGAGCGCCCCATGTGGGAGTTTGGTCCTAGCCTCCCGCCGCCGACGCCACTTGGCGACGTGGCACGTGTGTACCGCAAGGAACACGCGACGGCCGAGAAGGCTGTTCGTGTCTGGAATCAGCAAGGACAGTAGTGGCGAACATCATGGGAGATCGAGCGGTCAAGACCTGCTTGCGGGTGTTTGAACACATCCGCAAGTCAGTTCGTTGGGACGCGGAGATGATGGAGCTAATCGTCTGCTCCAAGATCATCCGCGAACAGTTCGCGACCGCCGAGGACGAGCGGCGAATCTGGCTGAGCTACACGGACAAGGAATAACTATGGCACCGAAACTGGTAGAACCAGCGAAGATGACGGTGATGCGGAAGGCGTGGGTCGGCGACGATGACCACGTTCTCGCCATGTTCGGCACCGACGAGGCCGTACAATACCTTTTCAACCTGTTGACTGACGATCAGGTCGCGGAGTTCCTGCGAACGATGCGGGGAAATGCTTTTAATCGTGATGAATTCTGCGACGAATGTGATACACTATTGTCAGCAGGAAATCATTTCTGCCCCAAGTGCGGGCACGACAACGAGCAAACATAATGATTACACGGATCAAGAAGGAAAAAATTACGGGTTACCTTCCGATGGTCGAGAACATGACCCTCAATTGCGTGGCGGCGTGTATCTCCGTCATGCACCACAACCGAGGCATCGTGCAGTCCATCGCGGTTGACCCCACTCAATTCATGCCCGTCACCATCCGTTACTGGCTCCCCATGTGGGAAGAAGTCGCCATACTGGATGTGACGGAGGAAGCTTCGGCGGCGGCAGCATGAGATCATTCTTCGCATGGATCGATCATTTCCTCACTTGCAAGTAGGAGATCAGGAATGTGCAGCCAATGCTGGCGCAGGTCTCGCCCGTTGTAGGGGCTATGTGGGGATTTGACAGCCGACAGACCAAGCCCGAACCTGTCACGCAAGTTTTGCAGGTCTGCAAGGTCTGCGGCAAGCTGCGGACTGAAACCCTGCACGGAAGCTGGACGATGAACGATCTCGTAGGAGGACTCCCCGATGCCACGGCGTAAAAAGACCTTCGCGGAGAACCACCCCGATTTGGACAAGCTGCGGGTGGACTTCCTCAACATGCAGGCGCTTGGCTCCAAGGAAGCGCCGATGGTGTTCCTTACTCAGTACGACGCCAAGGGCAAGGAAAAGACGCTGGTCTTCCACGTGGATGTCGCGATCAAGACGTTCCGAGGACTTGCAAAAAAGCTTCGTCTGTACAAGAAAACCAAGCTGATGATGGCCTTCAACGACGTTCCAGAAATCGACCGTTTCACAGGAGAGGTCTACCGATGACAGCTAAAGCGAAACTCGCGGGCAACACGCTGGTTTACGGAAACCGCAAACAGCCCGATATGAAGTGGGACATCAGCACGCCCGAACTGCGGGCGAAGGCGTTCCTCGAACTGTTCAAGTACCTCAAGAAAGAGTGGGTGGTCTACACCTGCGACTATTGGGGTGCGACTAAGGCTGAGATCGCCCAGCAGAAGGAACTCTACCGCCTTGCCTCCGATGGTGATGCCGAGGCTGCCGAGCGGTTGCTCAGGATGCGTATCGACTACGAGTACGAGAACTGGCGAATCGTCGCTGTCCCCAAGTCGGGGGACGGTGAGCCCAAGATGGTTCTCAGCAAGAAACCCGGCAAAGTCTTCGTGAAGGACATCCGCCGCCAGTCCGATACGGGGCGATATTCGTTCCAACTCAGCAATGGCGAAGAGATTGAATTCGCTTACCTGCCGATCAGCACGACCCGCAATGACTGGTCAAACGGCCATATCATTCCCCACTTCTTGGTTGATTCGTTCTACGAGAAGCTGGGCCGCGACCGTGATTTCGAGAAAACCACGACCGAACTCCTGTCGCACATGAACTACATGCGGCTGACCCTCTACTACACCATGTTCCCCGAGAAGATGCCGCTGGGCAAGAATCTTGCCGCGTGGCAGCGTCGATCAATCGGTAGTGCGGAGGGCTTCATTCAGGATTTGGGTGACAACCCCGTCGAGAAGATCAGCGACAGGACGGTTCGTCCGACCAATATTCAGAAGGCCCAAAACGTCATCAGCGAACTTGTGCTACACTACGAGAGTCTGCTCTCTTTGACCAAGCGAACACTCGAAGGCAAGTACGACAAAGAGACCGTACTTGAGCACGACCTACCGACCTACACCAAGAAGTTAGCGGACATCAAGAAAGGGATTATCGACGACGAGCTATGATGACCGATTTCGAAATTCGATTCACGCCCCGTGAGAAGAACATGGATCAGCGTCCGCCCGGAGCGCGAGAGCTTATCAACGCCCTTGGGGATTACGCGGAGGGCACGAAAACGCTGTCGAAGCAGGATGCCGCCGACGCCCACAACTACATCTGTGCGCTGGAATCCAAGGTTTGTGGGCTTCACCACGAACTGGAAGCGATGAAGCAGCAGAAGTCCGACCGCCTCACCCATCTGTTGAAAGACCGCGAGGCCGCGCTCGGAATACCGATATGAAATTTGTGAAAGTCACCTTCATAACGGATGACGGCGAAGAGATCGAAACGACGCCGCAGGAATTCAAACTGCGGCTGGTGTACCCGGGTCAAACGACGCTCACCATTCCAGCGAAGGAAGAGAGAATGTGCAGGCCGCTGGTTAACTTCCCATGTGGGTTTAGACTGTGAAAGTCATCTTTGAGACGGACGAGGGCAAGAAGTACGAAGTTACGCCAGAGCAAATGCGCCTGACACAAATTAGGCCGAAGTCGGCGGCACTTCAAATACCCGCCGACGATGACTTAGTGGACGTACTGGTGTTCGACTGCGTACTGACACTGGAGGGACGGAAATGAACTTCGGACACGGAGAAGGGTGCACCTGCCGCGAGTGCCATCGCGTTCGCCATCTGTTGGCTCAATGCGAAGACGCTATCCGGGGCGCGAGCCGAGCAATCAACACGCTCGACAGGTATCAGACCGACCGTCTCGTCGAGCAGGCGGAATCGGCTCTGGGAAGGAAGCTCTGATGGAACTCGTAGAACCGTACACCGACGTTCGGGAGATGACTCCCGAAGTGCTGCTCGAACTCACGCAGTCCCACAAATATCAACAGGTCAAACGCTCGTTCCCGCAAGACATCGGCCTGCACAGCAGGTTGGTCATTTCGCAGGAAGACATCGAGAACATGGGCGAGACCCTCAAGATGATCGTGTTCTTCGTTTCGCCCGCCATTATCCGTGGCGCAGTTGAACTGGCGAAAGAGAAGAGCGTCCTCGGGGTCAACTCGAACTGGCTGAGGTAGTCATGGAAAACGAAGAACGTGGTGGTGTGGATTGGCCCGCAAAAGCAACCGACGAGTGCTTTCCCGATGTTCCCAAGGGAGGCGAAACCAGAAAGAAACGCGAGGGTTTTGAGTTTGTCTACGCCGACATCGTAGGTAGTTGGTACATGTCGCCAGAGACGTTCGTGCGGATGGACGGCAGCGAGCAGAAGGACATCATGCCGGGGCATTTCGGCTTCCTGATTCGCTGGGGCGTCAAGAATTATGGCTTCGGTGAATATTCGGTGAAGTTCGGCACCGATGGCAAGATCGAAGTGCAGGACGAGTTCAGCGGTCCTGAGTTCTCAAAGGCGTTGTTCGCCTATCTGGGGCAGAAGGTCGCGGAAATCGGCGAGCACGACCACCAGCGAGAAGAGAAAAAGAAACAGGAAGAAGCCGCGAGGATCAACGAAGCGGGGGAGCCTGATGTTTCCTAACACCTCGAAGCCTACCAAATTGCAGTTGGAGACGCTCACTAAGCTGGCTCTTCCCGAAGGACTAATGTCTATTACCGTAGGCCGCATGACAAAGGGGTGCCTAGCCGTACTCAAGAGAGCCCTCCAAGACATCATCGAGTTGCCGCAGCCTGACGGACACGACTGCGACGACGATCAGGTGATTGAACTGTTGGCGGACATGATCGAAAAAGAGGAAGAGAAAGAGGAGTAACATGGCGTGGAAGACTTTCACCCTCTATGAACCGCCTTCGGACGGGGCCTCAACCAATGGCAGGCCCGTCGAAGCTCAACTCGAAATCATCGAGGCTGAGGGCTACGAAATTAAATTTGTATTCAAGGAGTCCGCGAGGTATACTGTTCTCGCGAGGAAAAAGGCGCACTAATGGACCTCTTTGAACAACTCAAGGCGAACAAGTTCCCCTACACGGACAACCTCATCCATCTGTTCCGGGGTGGGTCTGACCTCCATGGGGCGCAACTTGTGAACAAGCACGATGACGACTGGTACGGCGTTTACGTCGAGCCGCCAGAGATGGTCATCGGGCTAAAGGACTACCCTCACTACGTGTGGTCGTCTGCGGGCGACACGAAGCGGAACGTTCCCGGCGACATGGACATCTGCTTCTATTCGCTGCGGAAGTGGGCGAAGCTCGCCTCGGGTGGGAATCCAACTTGCCTGTCATACCTCTTTGCCGACAATACGTTACCTACCACTGATCTATGGCAAGAGGTACGGAACATGCGGACCCTCTTCCTGAGCAAGGCATGTGCGGAGCAGTTCCGTGGATTTGCTATGGCTCAGCGCCAGCGGTACATGGGTGAGCGTGGGCAGGGTAAGCATGGGCAACGTCCCGAGCTTGAGGAGAAGTTCGGCTTTGACACCAAGGCCGCCATGCACGTGATGCGACTCCTCGGCGAGGGGATTGAACTCATGCAGGCTGGTGAGATCACCTACCCGCGTCCGAACAAGAGCCTGCTGATTGCCGTTCGAGAGGGCAAGTACGATCAGGCATTCCTCAAGGATGCGACCGACATCCTATTTGCCGATCTGGACAAGGCACAGGCGGAATCCAACCTGCCCGATCAAGTTGATCGTGAGGCTATCTCACGGTTCTTGACCAAGTTCTATCTCAAAGTCTGGGGAAGAGACGATTGTGCGACCAACCGTATCTTGGCACGGGGGCTGGGGCTCGCCTGTCGCTGGATTGCTGGGCACCTGCGGGCCGATGAGCGGGCGGACGGGCACCCGGCGTGGGAAGAATGGCGTGACGAGTCGGTTGTTAAGGTCGCCATGATCGACATGGCAATGCGAGCGGAGGACTAATGCCTCAAGTACCATGTGTGGGTGAGGACTGCTGGATGTGCCTGATGCAAGCCGAGATTGAGGGCTTGACGGCACCATATTGGGGCGCGTGATGACGGGCGTCTGTGAACTCTGTGACCGTGAACGGCACGATATCACGGATCACCACCTGATTCCCCGCACCCTTCATGGCAACAAGCGGGTCAAGGCGGCGTTCCCTAAGGAACTCCTGAAAAAGACCGCTCCGTTGTGCAAGCCGTGCCACAAGCAGATACACGAGTTCTTTACGGAGAAAGTGTTGGGCTGGCACTACAACACGATTGAGAAATTGAAGGCTCATCCCGAGGTCCAGAAATGGATCGCATGGGTCGGAAAGAAGACATTCTGATGCTGGAAGTCGATCCATTTTTAGCCATCATCTGCAAACCCGAAGAGCATCCAGTTGGGGATTCGGTCGTGCACAATGGTGCCGAGTACATCATCGTCAAGCGGGTGCCTCGCAAAGACGGTACGGTACAGTGCTGGCTTGGGAGGGAAGTATAATGCCGAGGCTTAAGATAGGAACTGGATCATGGCCGTATAAACGGAGATGGCGAGACGGTCCTACTTGGGCTTGGCTTTGCCAGATACTCGGTCATCAAAAGGAGTGGTATCACTGGTACGCCAGTGCGGGGGACCAGTTGGGTACGGAAATTGCCCGTGCATTGGGCTGGGGAAGTGGTCAAATAAAACCGCATTGGCATTTTCACGGAACTAACTCCGTGAACGGCATGATTTGCGGTAGGTGCGGAAAGGCAGGCATCTAATGGACAACGAAATCCAAGCATTGGTAAACACGGCACTCGATCAGGCCGCTGAGAATGGCTATGACGAGAGTCCATCCGATCCTGCCGATGTCGCCATCAGTTTAGCAGACGAAGACTCGGACATCGAGAGGCTGATTTCGGATCAGTTCGACGGCGACGAGACCATCCTCATCCCCTTCATCAAGGTCTGGCAGCAGAAACAGCAGAGCCAGCTATAATGTACAGCGATATGATCGGTCGCATTCGGGCTGACGTGCATTACATGCGGCAAGCCATGGATGAGATTCGTGGGGATGGCTTCGGTCGAGCGGGCTATCTCAAGAGTGAGTTCAAGAAAGCCATCCGCCGTCTAGAGTCTCTCCAAGCCATGTTGGAAGAAGGCCCTCTACCTGAAGCTGCCGTAGACACCAACCCCGACTGCTGTGGTCATCTGATCGACAACATCCCCGGTTGCACCTGCCGTCTCATCGCCAGATCGCTAACTAAGAAATCTTCTGGTATTTGATTTCTTTTTCATGTATGCTCCCATGCAAGTGATCGGCAAAATAGGACGTGTCTATGACTCCCGGGCGTCGTTTGAAGTGGCTCAACTGTTCGATCTCTGCTTTTTTTCTTATCCCCGCATACATCCTTGCATCATTTTTCCATCCGAGTGCTTCAACTTGGATCATTGGGCTGTTCGCCGGGTTGCTCTGGGCTAACTGGTTCGAGTACGCCTACCACCGCTGGCTGGATCATACACCGGGTCTCCGCTGGGAGAAGCTCCACCGCGAGCACCACAAGGCTCCGCTCGATGAGACACACGTCAACCTCGGCAGTACCCCCTTCGACACGTTCATGATGTTCATCGTCAACTGCACACCAGTCGTTTGTGCAGACATCTGGTATCAGAAGGGCTTCTCCGCTCCTGTGATGGTCGCCTTCGTCATCTACGTCCTCGTTATGGAAGAGGTCCACTGGCGAGTACACATGGGCGGCTACGTGCCTCAGTGGATCAAGAGCTATCACTTGTCCCACCACGCCATGGGCGACACCCCCACTGGCGGAAAGACCAAATTCAACATTTTTGTCCCCATCTTTGACTGGGTTTTTGGTACAATGGGGTAATGCCGACCAACATCATCATTGCAGAGGAAGAAGGCTACCTCTGGCACCATCCCCTCGCCAAACGAATCTACGCCATCCTCAACGACATCCGGTATACCCAGCGGGACGTCACGTGGATGATCTCGGGCAATATCGCTTGGTACGCGGGCGGCGGACTCATGGATGAATACCGCCCCATCAGCTTTCGCATCATGGTCAGCAACCTTAAAGACGTGCAGAGCGGCGAGTCGATCAGTTTGTTCATGCCGCCAATCGTAGTTCACCCCGAGATGAAGGACGAGTGGATTCTCCAGACGGCGTACCGCGCTATCCGAAGCTTCGAACTACACGAAATGGACGAGCATTTCTTCTACAAGGACGAGAAGATTTTCGACCCGCACAGAGGCGAAACGCAGACAATCCATGGGTAGGGTGACCAAAGCGAACGGGCAATGGCTGTTCGGCTACTGCTGGCGATACGCCCGAGCCCTCGAAGACCTCACAGGATGGCCTGTGCGCTTCGTTAACGGTCTGAGCCGCACTGTGTACACGGAATACGTCCACTGCGTTGTCCAGAAACCTGATGGCACCCTGTTCGACGCCAGCGGTCCTGTGAGCATCAAACAGCTTGAGAGGCGATATCTGCTCAAAGGAATTTACTTGACCAAACCGGGTCCCGAACACTACCATGAATACGACGCTACCGAGGCAATGGTAGCCGCCCGAAAACAATTGCAAAAATAAATTTTGATTTTCCTATCGAAAACTCTGACTTTCATGGTAGTATATAGAAGCTGAGGAACACATGACCTTTAATAAAGCCAACTCGAACGTCGCCGCGACCCCAGAACATCAGGGCGTGGGCGGTAAGCGCCAGCGGAATAATCGCTGGTCGGTCGGTGGGCAGGTCTGCTCAGTTGGAGTCGTAGGAATCTAAAGCAAGAGACTCCAAATCGAGATCAAACAGACCCGCCAAAGTTGGTGGGTTTTTGCATTTTTAGTGGGTTTTCTGTAGGGGTGAAGGGCAACCCGGTTCGGCCCAGCGGTCTCCAAAACCGCCGACTTCGGTCATTGTGGGTTCAAATCCCACCACCCCTGCCAAATTTAAGTCGCATCGTGAATCAACCGATGTGCAGATTGTGGCGATGGCAACTCTGGGTATTGTTGCACTGGTCTGTGAAACCAGTTCTGGTGGGTTCGACTCCCACTCGTCACCCCAAGTTTGATGTGGTGGGCATAGTTCAGCGGTCAGAACGTCGGCCTGTGACGCCGAATGCCGTGGGTTCGAATCCCACTGTCCACCCCAAGTTTTTAAGGCGAGAGAGCACGACAGAGATGATTGAAGGAGGGACCAAGATATTGAACAGCGGGGACGGAAGCTCGCCCAGCGTGCAGCGGAGAACAGGATTAGTCGCCCCCTCGGGGCAAGATTGGTCCGATGTGCACATCGAGCTTCCGTCTTCAAAGGGTAAAACTTTAGCGACGGTTGTTGGCAGCCCACTGGATCATGAGTGCCCAGCGTGTGAAGCGCCGAAAGGCGTGGCTTGCAGGTCAGCAACAACGCATTACGACCGCGTGAGGTTGATTAGAATTTAGTCCCGTAACTCAGCGGAATAGAGTGCCAGCCTCCGAAGCTGGAAGTCGTGGGTTCGAATCCCACCGGGACTACCAGTTACGAAGGCGTAATCCAGACTTCGTAGTGCTATAATAGAGGCACTATGAACTGTCCCAAATGCGGGAAAGAAAAAGAGGTCGCGTCGGCCTCGTACTGTCGGGAATGCCAACGAGAGTTTACTCGCGGCGATTACGTTAAGAACAAAGCGGTGTACATCGCTAAAGCAAAGAGGAATGGCGAACGTTACAAGCGAGAGATGTACGAATGGCTGATGGCGTATTTCAGGAATCATCCATGCGTAGATTGCGGGGAACCTGATCCCGTAGTTCTGGATTTCGATCATCGTGATGGTGTCAAGAAAGACGATATAATTTCACGATTGATCTGTTGTAAGAAATACCACGCTGCAAAGCTGGAAATTGAAAAATGCGATGTGCGATGTAGTAACTGTCATCGGCGTCGAACAGCGAAACAGCAAGGTTGGTACTGGTTAAAATTTTTGCACGTGTAGCTCAGCGGAACAGAGCATCGGTCTACGAAACCGGGGGTCGCAGGTTCGAATCCTGCCATGTGCACCAAGTTTGGAACGTAGAGGTCGGCTGTAGCTCAATTGGCAGAGCACCTCATTGCGAGGAGATGCGGGTTCGAATCCCGCCAGCCATACGCCGAAACGTTCTAAGGGCAGAGGATAGACAGCGACGGCTGGAACGACGTGAAATCCCTCAAGCCCTCCGGATTTTAGATTGGTCCTATCGGCAACTGGATAGTCACCTGCGCTTCGAACGCGGATCAGTGTAGGTTCGAATCCTACTAGGATCACCAAATTTTGCGGGCGTGTCGGCAAATGGACGCCACGGGCGCTACGAACGCCCAGCCCTTCGGGGAATGCAGGTTCGAGTCCTGTCACTTGCTCCAGTTTATGGAAGAACAGAAACAAAACGAAGGGGTCGATAGTCGGAGCAATGCCCTCGGCTGGCATGAACGCAAGAAGCAGGAGCAAGCCAAGGAAGGCTCGACGGTTCACGCAGTGGGTTGTCCCTGCGGATTCTGTAAGGCAGGTTTTACGAAAGCATAAGTTTTGGGATGTAGAGCGTAATGGTAGCGTGCACGACTGTTAATCGTGTGGCGAAAGCCCTTGTAGGTTCGAGTCCTACCGTCCCAGCCAAATATGTTGACGAAAGAACTGATCGTCGAGTGGAACGCACGGTGTGAGCAACAGTGCCTCGACACAGCTTTCGAAGCGGCAGCCCGGGGAATGATCGACCTCTCCGAGGAGTTCATGAGATGGGCTCAGGAATGCCGCGAGAAGATTGAGTTTGTTGAAAGATTGGGAAGTAGGAAAATTGGCAACCCCAGTGGATTCTGAATCCACCGCCTTAGGGCACTGAAGGTTCGACTCCTTCCTTCCCAGCCAATTTTAGATGCGGGAGCATAAGCTTAACGGCCAAACTGCTCGTCTCCAAAACGAGACTTCTAGGTTCGAATCCTAGTGCTCCTGCCACGAAACGAAAGACGTATACGAGCACGAAACGCAGGCTCAAGTACGAAGCGAAAGGTTATTAGACATTCTTGGGTAGCTCAATGGCAGAGCATCCGGCTGTTAACCGGACGGTTGGGGGTTCGAATCCCTCCCCAAGAGCCATAGTAAGCTGTTGCGAAACGGGAGGCGGGTTCGTCTCGCCCACGCGCTAGTGGGTAATGTCCGTGAGAGTCGGGCGGCGACAGCCAATTAAGTCTCAACGTGTGGTTTGTTCGGCGGTGGAGGGTCACCCGTAAAACGGTGCTCCTCATGGAGCGGGCAAGGGATGTCGGCATCGAACAGGGTTTCGACAGCGACTCGGTAAGTGCAGCCGCATTCGAGGACAGTGAAGAAACACTCCTCGTCGCCCTCGCGGGCAGTGTAGGCTCCAGCTTGCTTCATACTAATGAATACTGAAGTTTGGGCGGTTGGCAGAACTGGATATGCACTCGGCTCTTACCCGAGACTACGAGGGTTCGATTCCCTTGCCGCTCACCAAGTTTTGGAGTATTGTAAGTAGAGATGGGCTGTTAGCTCAATTGGCAGAGCAACTGACTCTTAATCAGAAGGTTCCGGGTTCGACTCCCGGGCGGCCCACCAAGATTCGAGGTAATTTATGCTGCAAACAAATCGAGTTCGAGTGCATCAAGGCGGACGGCACGGAGAAAAAGGCACCGTTATTCGAGGACCTTATCGCCACGATCCGCCAACAACCCGATATGGAAACCCTGTTCGGAATCCGAGGGGGTTTAACCCTGACACGCTCTGGTACACAGTATTGATGGATGAACTAAAGAACGGTAGAGCGGAGACGGAAGAGTTTTGCGACTACCAGTTGACCGTGGTGCCGCAGATGCAGTGCGTGCAGTGCAAAAGGATGTTTGAGGATGGCGAAACCCAGACCGCTCCTATGGAGCAATGCCCGAAAGGTGGGGGTGGAAACCACGCGCTGGTACACCCAGACAATATCGCGACTACTGTGGAAGCATAAAATGCGGCAAGCGTGCCCCCGATGTCTCGGCGATGACGCGGCAGAGCGTGAAGGTCGGAACTTTGACCCCCTCTACGGCACCGTCGAAATCTACTGCACGTACTGTGGGTCCTTCGTGGACATGATCTGGCGCTGGCAGACGGGTGACGCCGAGTGGCAGAAGTTCAGGGATCAAGCGAAGGGCGTAAGGGTATGAAGAAATGCGATGTGTGCGGGTTTGAGGGTCGCTGGCTGACTCACATGTGCCCCGGCCCCGCCGATAACGGCAAGATTGATCCAGCGGATGGACGGATGAGGGTGTATCTGTGGTATCCGACGCAGATCATAGACATCCAAGAGATTAAGGAACGCAGATTCGGGTTAGCTCAAGCTTAGGCAGAGCAGCCGCGCAAGCGGAAGACTGGCGGGTTCGACTCCCGCCCCCTAAACCATCTTTTAGACTGATAAGAAGGGAGACAACGTGATTTATGGGAATGGCAGACACATTAGTTCTTGACCTCTCGAACAGGCCCATCGGGTTTGTGAGTTGGCAGCGTGCCGTCAAGATGTACTGGGAAGACCGTGCCGAAATCGTGAAGGAAGACCCGCACGTTTTCCTGCACTCCCCGTCCATCGAGATGAACATGCCTCGTGTCATCAAGGCGAAGAACTACGTCGTCAAGCGGCTGAAGTTGAGCGTGCCGTTCTCTCGTCGTAACATCGCCCTGCGTGACAACAGCGAGTGTCAGTATTGTGGCAAGTTCTTGCACAGTCACGAGTACACTCTGGATCACGTGATCCCGCGTTCGAAGGGTGGATTGTCCACGTGGCTGAACTTGGTCTTGGCTTGCATCAAGTGCAACAAGATGAAGAACAACCACACGTTGGCCGAGTCTGGCATGACGCTCCGTAAGAAGCCCATGGAGCCGAAGGCAACCGACCCGCGTTACAACTTCAAGCTGCACATCAAGAAGCTCCGTCCCGAGTGGAAGGAGTGGGCTGATGGGGGCTGGCTCTACTGGAACGTGGAGTTAGACAAGTAGGATGACACCGAACGGTAACATTTACGAATGTCGCCGTTCGGTGACACCCAAATATTCCCGAACGGGAACATTCCGGGAATGAGATTGGATGCACAATAGGTTGCCCGACAGGGAACATTTCGTGCACAGGATATAACTATGGCGAGGGAGATTGGCGGCGTCGAGTTCGGATTACGCAGTCTTCCCCTCATGGGTGTAGGTCTGGTGCTGGCAATTAGCACTCAGATGACCGACACGAAGAAGCTCTGGGGTATGCTGGCTCTGGAGATCGTTTTAGGAATCGCCGCAATTGGGGCGTGGATTGTGAAGGCATAATGGCAGGCGTACCGCATATCCGAGGCTGCTGGTTTTGCTTCCTGAATAAGCTGATGGCGACCCTTGGATTCGCCGCGATTGGGATTGTTTGCGTCTGTGCCATGGTCTGGGATGCGGCCCATCATCACTATCTGACGGCGGCAAAGGATTTGGTGGGTTACTTCATAGCTCTCGTGGCTATCAGCGTGGTGCCGAAGTTGATAGATGGCTGGTCGGGGCTTTTGGACAGGGTACTGCCTGATGGTAAATGATCTTCAGGCACTATCGAAAGCATTAACATGGGGTGCCGCTGCCTACGATAGGGCATCTGAGAAAGAATTAGCCGACCTCATCCTGAAGGATCGGGCTCGGATCGAAGAGGAATTGAATCGGGACGGACAGACAATCGTCACGTTTCGCGGTTGCCCGTATCGGGTAACCAGAAAAGTTTGACTCGGTAGCTCAGTTGGACTAGAGCGTCTCTCTCCTAAAGAGAAGGTCGTGAGTTCGAATCTCACTCGGGTCACCATATTTTATGACGTTCAAAGCGAAGTGGATGCAAAAGTTGAGCCGCTGGCTGTGCGAGCATGACATGCACGCTTGGACATACACGAGGTTGAAGGCTTTATGGCCTGAGTGCGGCGGGGTTACAGCATGTGCGTTTGACCGTTGCTGTGATGCTTGTGGTAAGATGGAGTCGGGAGCGGACTGGTTCTAGGAGGATCACATGCTCGACGTAAAGTTTGACGGCGTGCTCGACGAATTTCTTGCTCAATTGACTGGCGAAGAGGGTATTAGATTACAGATCGCCATGTCGGTCACGGAGAACAAAGATGCCAGTGCTGACGGTAGAGTTCAACGACAGGATGAACGACATCCTGCAAGAGTTAGCAGATAAGAAGGGTTGCACCAAGGTGGACATCCTTCGTCGGGCTGTGGCGCTGTACAAGTACATCACCAACGAGCTTCACTGCCGCCGCAAGGATGATTTGGTGCCGAAGCGGTTGGTGATTCGCAACAGTGAAGATGTGATTCTGAAAGAAGTCATGGTGCCGTAGTGGAGTTGAAAGAGTTTCTCATCATAGCGTTGCCGTTCCCGAACTCGACTTTAGAGTCGGAGTACACGGAGTTCGCTGTTGATGATGAAACGGCCCTGAAACAGTTTGAAGCTCGGTTCCCGCTATGGCGGGTCAAGAGCGTGACCGAGAAGTAAAGATTGGCACATCGTTCAACGGCAGGACCCTTGCCTCTGGAGCAAGGTATCGGGGTTCGAATCCCTGTGTGCCAGCCAAGTTTTAGAAAGTAGTAGTTGTGAATCGAACGTTAAAAAACGTTCTACTTGTCGGGCTCGGGGTAGTCATTCCCGGTGCGTCGTTGATATGGCTGTACAAATTCGCCAGCTATGACGCAGAAAAAGAAGATTTTAGACAGTACGTCGAACAGCGGTTCGACAGGATGAAAGCGGACGAACAGCAATGGTTACACTAAAGATCACACGTACCGCGATGTACCTCGCATATCTGTTGCAGGTCATCCACGAAGCAGAATAACTATGACTACACTGATTCAAAACTTGTTACCAGCCTTCGCCGCAGGAGCCCTCCTGCTCATTTGCGAAGCTACGCCGATCCTCTTCACCAGACGAAAACGTTAACCACAATTCGTGTGGGCGTGTAGCGGACGGGCCTTCTAAACCCGATCACTGTAATGGACTGAAAATGTGAGTTCGACCCTCACCACGCCCCCCAAACTTCTTTTCAAATGGGAGCGTGGCAGACTGGGTAATGCACTCGCCTTTTAAGCGATGACCATGTGGGATCGTACCCCACCGCTCTCACCAAACTTTCCCAGTATGGCAGAACGGTTATGCACCCGACTAATCGGAGACTCGCAAGGGTCAACGGGGGTTCGACTCCCTCTGCTGGGACCAATTTTCCTCAAGCTGTGGTATTATAGAAGCATGAACCTCACCAAACTGCTCGCCGCGATTTTTGTAGTAGTCCTCATGGCTGCCTGCGAGGTCGGTGTCCGAGCCAAGATTGACTCCCGTCCCAGCCCCGAAGACACGAAGCTGGGCACAGTCTACGGCACCACAGACGAAGCCTGCCAGTACCAAATCACCCCCGAGGGAATCATCACCGTCACAGCGGGTTCCTGTCCCGTCTCAAATGACGGCAAAACCCTTACCACGCTGGGAACGGATGACTGTCTGTACGAGATCACCCAGCACAGTAAGCTTTTGGTGCTGGGATCAAAGCAAGCCCGCGAATGCGGTCGCAAGCATCCCCTCACCGCTGGCGACGTGACAACCGATCTGACCCACGGTCCCGATGGCTGCGATTACGCCCTCGCCCGAGACGGTGAAGTCACCAAGGTGCCCGGGTCGTGCTGGAAAGTCGGCGGTGCAAAATGAGCTACCGCCCACGTCTCATTAAAAAGTCCTTCACGTTCAAGCGGACGGACGGCACTAAGGTCGAGATGGTCGAACTGGTTTGTTCCAACTGCGGCATGAAGCAACAGGACAGCGAATATTGGCCAGCCAAGAACCACCTTAAAAAGTGCGCGGAATTCAAGGCTCCCTACAAGTGGACCGAGACCCAGCGGCACGGCGGCGAGCCCGACTACATGGGCAACTACGATATGTTCGACTGGAGCCTGTGTTGCAACGGACGGGCGCTCGGGTCTTCGTCAGGTTCTCACGGCAAGAAAACGCTGGACGCCTTGAATAAGTTCCAGATCAGCCCCTACCAGTACAACCAGACGGACTGGCGGGCGATCTGCTTTCCACAGGAGTACGTCAACGAGAAGAAATCTCATCTCATCCATCTGAGTATGAAGAAGAAAACCTTTCTCGCGGATCACGACGAAGAAGTGAAGAAAATTCAGAAGGAAATCAAGCAGGCGCAAGGATGATCTGTAAAGTGTTGTAAAGATGGAATCTAAATTCTTTGACTATGCATCTCATGTATTATAACTTTGCCCGATAACTCGGGTTAGATCAAAGTGAGGTAACAAAATGCGTAAATTTTTGGCTTCTCTCCTTGTTGCATTCGCGATGTTCGTGGGCGTTACAGTAATCCCAGCAACGACCCCAACGGCGGCGGCTCAGATCGCTGTCGAAATTGGCGTACCGCCTGTGTGCGAGTACGGCTACTATGACTACTACCCTTACGAATGTGCGCCCGATGGCTTTTACGGCCCGGGGTACTTCTACAACGGCATTTTCCTCGGCGTCGGTCCTTGGTGGGGCTGGGGCTACGGACACGGTTGGGGCGGGCATCGCTTCTACGGTGCTGGCGGCGGTCGGTATCGCGGTAATGGGCGCGGCGGCTATCGCGGTGGTGCAGTTCGTGGCGGCGGTGGATACCATGGCGGCGGCGGATCGCACGGCGGTGGGCATGGCGGACACAGGTAATTTCTGAGGCGGTCAGAAAAAGCCCCGACCTAAAATCGGGGCTTTTTCTTTTCGAGTTTCTTTGGTATTATGAGGTATGCGCGAACGCGAGCCCAACGTGGTCGATGTCCGAGTTCTCAACTCCGAGAACAACACGTACTACTACTTCACAGCCCGTGAAGATCGATTGCGGGACTTCTACCAATCCATCCTGAAAGATCGTCGCGCAACCAACGGTCCATGGATGCCCGGACTGAGCTACGCTGCAACCTTCGGCGTCAAAGCCATCTTCTGCCTCATGCCCGATAAATTTCCCGCTTTAGATGTCCTTATTTGGCTCCGCGACAACCAGAAGCAATACCTCGGGGAGTACCCCAACCCCACAATAGCTCTCCCCGAACTTGAGATCGCCTTGGAACGATTTGCAACTCTCGCCTCACAGTTGTATCAGAATGGTTCGGGAGAAGAGATCAGGACGGAGCCCAATGTCGTCGAAAATTAAAATCTGCCCGTTTTGGAATACGCGGAGGCTGGTAATGAGAATCCCAGAGGAAAAATGAATCTCAAGTTAAAGTACGCTATCCTGATCCCGCTGCAAAGCGTCATCCCGTTCACCCTGCTAATCTGCGGCCCGTATGTCGGTCTGGTCGCGAGAACCCATAATGGGCGACTCGTCCAAATCGTGGGCGGGTCACTGACGATAGTTCTTCTCGGGACAGCGCAATACTTTCTGGGGTACTGCCGCGAGAGGAACATCAGGAAATTCTTTGCCGACATCCGAGCACGCGGTTCGCGCTCAGTCTCAGTCGGCGGAAACGTGGATGTGATATGAGCTTCGAAGACTTGCGGTTCAAACTACGCGAACCAAACGTCCAGTTCGGCATTTACATCGTCGCTCTGGTCAGTTGGATCGTATTCTGTATTGTGAAAAAGTGAGACCATGAGCTACGAAGTCTATGGAACGCAAGGTCAGGGCGGCGGCGAGCATCCCGACGAGACTTTTCCCACGCTGGAAGAGGCGCTGGCGTTCGTCAAGACGCACAAAGAGGACGGTTCGTGGGGCATCAAGTACCCCGATGGGACGTGGCACAAGTGGGGTGATGCGTGCGTTGTGTGCGGACGGTATACGGAGTGGGCTTGCTCGGACTGTGCTATCGACACTGGCAACACGGTGCATGTTTGCAACAAGACCAAGTGCCGTGATACACATGAAGAGACGTGCACTGTGAAGGGACTTTAATGGGCGTCTATCAGAGCGAGAACGGTTGCTATTACAGCACGCCACAAGAATACGATCAACCTCAATGCTTGGCGAACGGCGGTGATGGCTCGTTCTTTGGCGAGTTCAGCAAGACGACCGTCAATCGACACCAGCACACCTGTGTCCGCCTGCCGAGTCACACGGGCAAACATCTGTGCGGCAATCAGTATTGCAACCACGAATGGGAACAATCATGACATCACCAGCACCGAATCCGTTTTTCATTGCCCGCGAAAAAGGTCCCTGTGGACCGTACACTCTCGCTCTGCTCCAGACTGAGGACCCCCGCAAAGCAAGCTGCGGCGGCTCATGGCCGTATGGCATTCTTGACCGCCTCTGCAATGGTGGGCTCAAGTCATACTTCTGTTGGATATCTGGTGGACACACCTTTGTGGAGTACGAACGCGAGTATCATTACGACAGCAGCGAGACGGCTAACACCAAGTGCTCTCGTTGCAACATGTGGGTGCCGTTCTAGTGGAAGCCGCCATCCATGCCGCCATCGAATCTTCTCTCGAACCCCGTCTCGGGTACATCGAAGCGGACGAGATTAAGCGTGGTGTGGACGAGATGCGACGGCGGGGGTATAATCAGCCAACACTCGACATGTTCCTCTGTCGCATGGTCGGGCGTTTTGGGTTTGACAGGGTGGTTGCGGGGATTCAGCGGGTGCAAAACAAACGATTGATGGGGGAACTAAATGCTAGAGCTTGATTCCAACCTAACTACACTCGAAAAGATCATCGCCATCGTAGCGGATTACGCTCGTCAAGGCGGTATGCCGACTAGCTATCTGGACAAGATGGCTGCCGACCTCATCCGTATCCACAAGTGCGAGCCCGCGTTCCTTGGCTTCACGCCCACAGGTAAGGCCGGTCTGGGCGGCTACCCAGCCGTGATGTGCGTCAGCATCAACGGCGAAGTGATCCACGGCATTCCCTCCGATGACAAAATCCTCCAAGACGGCGATGTGGTCAAGCTGGATTGCGGCATCAAGATGCCCGATGGTCAGTACGACGACGGGGCGACGACGGTGCTGGTAGGTGACTGCTCCGCTACCGCCCGCAAACTGGTCAAGAGCACCAAGGAAGCTCTCGAAGCTGGCATCAAGCAGGCAAAGGCTGGCAAGACGAACCACGACATCACCAAGGCAATCGAAGCGGTTGCCAAGCGGGATGGTTTCGCGGTGGTTCATGGCTACGGTGGGCACGGTATCGGCACCGAGCTTCACATGGAGCCGCACATCGCGAATGAGATGCTGTACAAGGAAGACGGCGAGACTCCCGTGGATGAGCCCGTGAAACTCACGTCGGGAATGCGTATCGCCATCGAGCCTATGTTCGCTTCCAAGCGAGGGTTCGTCAAGACGGCGGCGGATGGCTGGACACTCCAGATCATCGGCGGCGGTATCGCGGCACACTTTGAGAAGACGGTGACGATCAAATGAGCAGGGAACAAGTCCTCGCTTTCGTTCAAACCGAGTTAGCCAGTAAGCTCATTCAGGCTGGCTACAATGACGTGGTGGTAAAGGCATCCGTGGGCGACGGCCGCTGGGGCAACTTGGTGGTCAGGGTCGAGGCTAAGAAAGGTGAGGAGACAATCACCGAGCAGTGCGTTCACCCGACGATGAGCATGTGGTCGGCTGTGGACATCGTAGATTGTTTCTTTGGTCTGATAACCCGCGATGCCTTCATCATCAAGGCATACGGAGAAAAACTGGTGACAGTATGACGGCAGGCACGGTATCGGTTCATGTGGTTGACGGTAATCCGACGTTGGACGCTATCACAGTGTTCTTTCAAGATTTCAACCCGGGTCAAGGTCGCGTGGTAGTCGAGTGCTTCGGTGAAGCGTGGACAGCCTACTTCGACGCGATGGGCGGCAACACGATTCGCCAGTTCGTCAGTACCGCAGGCGTGGACTACCTGACCAACAAACTCTCACGCCCGAAGCAGACGAAGACGACGGAAAAATACCTGCGTCGAATTGTCGAGGCAGTAAAGGCGGATTTGACCCCGCGAGAAGTTGATCCAGTCGAAGCCAAATTTCAAGACGACATTCGGTCGTCATTGGGGTACTGATGAAAATCACCATCCTACGTCTCGTCGTCATTACGGGCATCATCCTTCTGGTCTTGCACGCTTGCAAGGCTCACGCCGACATTCCTTCACCTCGCCCACCTCTTCCACAAAAAGAACTGGTGAGTACCATTCAAAAAAATCATAAGGGCGGCAAGTGGTACATGGCGGACGACGGTCATGCGATCTACTGCTACGGCCCGCAGCGGATGATTCCCGGTCCAGATGGCAACCTCATGAAGATCGCTACATTCTGCTCTGGTGACCGAGCCATTGTGAAACTGAGGGAATAATGACTCCTCCCGTATCTCAATTCGAGGTTCTTTGCGGCATGATCGTGCTGATGTGGATCGCCTTTGGCTGCATAGGTGTCATCGGCTGGCGGCAAGAGCGTAAGCAGCCGATCAAGATATACCGCATCGGTGCGCGGGCATTCACCCTTTTCTGCATCATCCTCCTGACCGCGTTCTTCACGGTTATGCTTGGGGGTGTTGCGGTGATGGTCTCTAACGAACCCCCGCCCGCCGTCAAGACGATCCCGTCAGCACCCGATGGCTGGTGGAAAAGTTATAACCGTAGATAATCTCCAAAACTCAGTATTATCCTTTAGACCGAGACGCATGGTCTAAAGACATGAAACGTACAGAGAAACCATTGACGCAAGACGAACTACAACGCTACGAGCGGGCTCTCACACTCTGGGAGCGGGGTCTCAAGAAAGAGACTGCCGAACTGGACGCCAGAGAAGCCGATCTTCGAGAACGAGAAGCCGAGGTCGGCATATTCTATATGCCCGAGCCTGTGTCGGGTGCGGGAGACATCACTCTCGAATCCATGCAGGCAATGTATCACCAACTCACGCCCAAATCGAAAAAATCCGTCGTTTTCGATGACGACGGCTGCACCATCACCCCCGAAGAATTCGTTACCACAATCCCAGCTTGCGGTCAAAAATGCTACGAAGGTGGTACTCACACCGCTGACTGTGCGCGTATGATCTATCTGGAAGTGGAACGGCTGGGAAATCTGTAGGAGACAATCATGAGAGCTTGGCAAGTATCATACGACGCCCCAGGCCAGTACAGCCCAAAACACGCGGTAATCTTTGCGGCAGACGCAAAGTCCGCCCTGAAGAAATTCACCAAGAAATCGAAACTGAGCGACCGTGCGGTATCGAAGGTAGAAGAAGTTCCCTCCACACTCCAGATCAGCTAATCTACAAACACAAAAGCCCACCATCTCAGGTGGGCTTTGCGTAGATTCTAGATCACCTCCCCTTATGGTTGGACTTTTGTTTGCCGACAACCTCCTGTGGTTGTCACGGTGGTTGATCCAAAGAACGCGATGTTCATGCAAAGTCCTCCTTGGGGAGTATTAAGTTGTATGGGGGCTTACCCCCTTGTGTTGCTCTATTAAGTGATCTCGGTAGCGGTGAAATTTGACCCAACAAGACAAAGTTTACGGCGCAATCTTCGGAGAGGCAATAGGCGATGCGCTGGGACATCCTCGGGAGTTCGCTAACTCCAAATTGGTGATGAACGACCTCGGCGTCAAGGTCTGGTCACCTCTGGTGATCGAAGACCTGCTTCCCAACAACACGTTCACCGACGATACCCAGATGTTCTGCTGTATCGGCGAAGCCCTGCTCTCCAATCCCCCGCACATCGACGAAAGTCGGTTCATGGAGGCTGTCAGCCAGAACTTCGTGGTCTGGCGGGATACCCCGCTAGGGGGCTCGCACAGGGCTCCCGGAGGCTCCTGCATGGCTGGAGTCCGCAAATTGGGGGCTGGGGTGCCTTGGCTCGAATCAGGGGGCTTACAAGCCAAGGGAGACGGCACAGCGATGCGTTCCGGCGTCGTGGGAGCCTACTATTGGCAAATGCCTGACTACGCCTTCAGGATCGGCTGCCTGACCGCCGTAAACACCCATTACAATCTGGAGCCCATCCTTGGAGCGGGCATTGTCAGCTATCTGGTCGCCGCGAGCATAAAGGGAATCGAATTTTCAACCGCCATGGGGTGTGCGCTGAAGCTCGCCTCCGAGTTCGACGACATGACCGTGGTAGCCCATTATCCCCAGCAAGTACGCCTCGGACCCGGGGAAGCCGACCAGAACCCGTGGTACGCTATCGGGCATATTGCGGCCGCTTTTTGCTTTGGAAATGGGAAAAGGGTCAATATCGGAGCCTTTAATAAGTGGAATGGGGACGACTTCGCCGTCATCCCAGCGGTAGCCGCAGCCGTGTTCTTTAACGCACGATATGACACCTACCGCAATGTGGTTCTGAACTGCGTGAATAACACGGGCGACTGCGACACTACCACCGCCATAGCGGGCACCATCATGGGGGCTCGGGTGGGCAACGATGGATTGCCGAATACTGGCGGACGCGAATCGAACTGCGTGATTATCTCGATGGACTTGCGAAAAGAACATGGGAAGCCAGTATTAAAGTGAAAGAGGAAGCATAAAATGGCAGACAGGATCAGAAACATTCTGGGAATGCTCGATGAGGGCAAGCGCATCTACAAGATCGAAGAGGGTGAAGTAGACCGCGAAGAATTCGAATATTGTCAGATCATCGACCAACTGGTTTTCGGGCCGAAGGGCTACGTGGAGACCATTGGGCCAACGTGGAACATGATCCACGACCCACGTTTCAACAAGATCGAGAACACGTTCATCATCAACCGCAAGAGCATGTTCGGAGGTGATGCCCGCGTGGGCAAGCAGTACATTTCCTCGGACGGCACGTTCAGTTCCACGGTCGCCGACCTTGAGCAGTACGCGGAAATCCTCGGCGAAGGACGCCACTTTCACAATGTGCTGGTGCACCCTAATCTGAAGTGCCCCATCCGCAAGTGGCTCGAACGCATTCACACGCCGACGCAGGCTAAGCCGAACGCCGACCTTCTGTGCATCTGCGACGGCAATGCGAAAGAGAATCCCAAGAGCGTCAAGGACTGGTCGAAGGAAGAAGTCTGGGCGTTGGTCAAGCAGGAATGCCCCAACTACTTCACCCGCGAAGGCAAGCCGAACTACATCGCTACCCGCCTGTTTGATCTCATGAAGTCCGATCTCCTCGGCATGATCGACGATTACGCGGAGACCCCGCTGGTGGACGAATGGACGCTGCTGGATACGGGCGACATCATCGAGCAAAACAACAATCCCGACCTTCTGGATGTGCCGCCGCAGGTGTTCATGGAAGTGGACCTGCTGGAAAAGGCTCTGACCTACCGGGCAACGCTGCGGGCTACGGCTGCAAAGATTCTGAAGCAGCTTGGTTTCGACGGCTATCTGGACAGGCTGGCTGAGAAGTACCCCAGCCATGAGCCGCTGCTCACCGATGGCGAGATGGACACGCTTCTCCGCATGATCTATCAGTCGAACTGGCCGAGCGACAAGCCGCTGTTGGTAGCCAACCTCAGCAACTACGTTTCTCAGGTTCTCCGCGATCCATACGACGTGCGGCTGGCGGATCAGGTTTCCCGTGCCTCCGAGCAATCGAAGCAGGTTATCTCCGATCTCAAGACGGGCAAGGCCGAGTGCATCAATCGCTACACCGATCCCGGCGTCGAAGTACCGCAAGACGAGCACGCGAATCTAGTTGAAGCTATCATTAAGAACCCGCTCAAGCAAGGGCTGTTCCTGATCTACGCCGAAGCTGAGAAGCGCACCATGCACGATCAGGGGCACGTTACGGGCATTCTGGCAGCAAGTTCTCTCGCGGCTGAGGGTCTGGACAATGTAGGCGACGACGGGCTCTGCAAAAACCCGAATTGCGTGGCTTGCGTCATCCCCAAGCAGGTCATTGACATCTTGGCTCCCATTTTCTCGGCACCAGATTTCCCGCTGAGCGAAGAGGGCTACACCAAGTTCATGCAGGATGTTCAGGCGACAGGATTCTTCGACAAGAAGACCGGGGCGACCCATGAAGGGGATTTTAATCCCGCTCCGACTGGCGACCCGCTCAACATGCGTCCCGAGGACATCATCGACCCCAACCGCAAGATCAGTTGGGACAATCCCGAGATCGACGAGGGTTACATCGACCCGATAGACCCAGACGAGCCGTCGCGATAGACGGTTACGACGGAATGTGGTATGATAGCCTCGTGAAGAAAATTGTCCACACCGCGACTGGCAGCCGATACCTCATCGACTACGATAACCAGACGTGGGAGCGTTACAAGGCAGGCGAGGATTCGGGCGAGCTTCGCTCCGATGGCGGTCAGTTCATCGACATCAGTCCTCTGGAGATAGGCAAGTCCCTCGCAATGATGTGCTCGCCTTACCACGAAAAAGCGGATGGGCGTGCGATCATCACCAGCGCCGTACTTTCCATTGAGGATGTCCCCGTATGCTGAACACCACCTACCCCAACAAAATCGAGATCGCCTATTCCGCCGCCCACTTCCCCGGTGAGAAGCAGATACCGAACGGCATCGAAGTCGCCCGTGGGTCGTACATCGTTTTCGTCGATCAAGGCATCCCAAAGGGTATGAAGACCCACGTCTTCGAGGTCTGGACCCTGAAAGACGATTGGATCGAGTTCAAGCTGGGCGAAGTCCGCTGGTACGGGGCGTGGCGTAAGTACGATTTCTCACCCGCCGCAGGTACTCGATTCGAGGAAGTTTGCATGGGCGAGATCAGCGAATTCATCGTTGGGCAGACCAAAGCCCACCGAGAGGCCAAGAAAAATGCAGTCGTTTAGGGACTATGGAAACACTCATTTAGGGGGTTTCCATGAAATGCGCTCAATGCACTCGTCCCGCACAGGAAGGCAAGAATCGATGTTCGGCGTGTATCGCAGCGAATAGTCGATACTACGAACGAAATAAAGAAGCTGTTAAAGCTCGGGCTACGGCCCGCCGTGAGGGAAATAGAGAAGAAAATCGAGCCTACAAAAGATCGTGGCGTGCGAAATTAAAGGCTGAGGTTTTTGCTTTATTAGGTGGAAAATGTGCATGGTTAGGGTGTGATTGGATCGACTCCCGAGCCTTACAGATTGACCATAAAAACGGAGATGGAAACAAGGAAAGAGCCAACGGCATAATGGGCACGGGGCTTCTGAGAAAAGTTCTCAAAGACGGCGGTAAGAGCTACCAATTACTATGCGCGAATCACAACTGGATCAAGCGGGTAGAACAAGGCGAAGTTCGGAACTTTGCTCCCCTAGAATAGGGAGGATTTCCATGGACAAAGACTGCCCACATTTGATCCCCGACGAGGATGATAAGTGCATCGACTGCGGGGCACCCATCGTCATGCCTGAGCTTCCGCCGAACTACGAGCCGAACCTCGGCAACATCATGGAAATCTGTAAGCTCATCGACGAGACTCGCGGAGTCTTCGACAAGCTCATCAAGGCGAACACCGACCCCAAGAATCCCGATCTCCCACGTTTGCGTATGGTCGGCGGACAGATGCTACGCCTGCCGCACAAGATGGTCTGCAAGGGCATGATTGGACCGTCGTTCGTCCGGGCTAAGGCTGCTGGTTACAAAGGCACGCAAGAACGTTGGATGGAGATGGTCTTGGAAGACATCGCCACTCTCACTTCCCCTCCCATCTCCCCCGTGCTATAATCTGAGTATGAGCGAGATCACCTACGAACAGCAGATAGACTCCACCCTCTCCCGAGAATGTTTCTACGCGGAGACCGACACCGAATGCGGTTTGTGTAGCCGCCCGAACTGCACCCATTACTGCCACACCGACCAGTATAAATTCTGGCGAGCGGCGGATAACCTCGCGGCCTTCATCCTGTTGAAGGGCACCAAGGTAGGGGGCTGCAACATGGTCTCTTACCCCACGGGTGCGAAAGCTCGCGGTGTGGCGGCGGGTGCCGAGGAGACCTTCCGCGAGGAAGACTTCGACGGCGGCGAAGCCGAAGATGCCTACGAGGACCCGTATGGTTACGGCGTTGAAGAGGACGCAGATCAGGACTAGCGTTCTCATAAGATAGGGGACTCGATTCTGTCGTAAGCTTCTCTCCCCGCCCTTAATGGCGGTTGCCTAAAAACAGGATCACCCCTTAAACGGGAGCCACTGGCAAAGCGGCTCCCGTTTCTCTTTTACCCCCACAAAGCGTTGAAAATAAAGGGCAAAAAAGTAGCGATTTCCCCAATGAAATTGGTATAATGAGGCAGGAGAGAACACACATGGCGAAACCCAAGAAAGTTGCGGCACCCGTAGTCGAAGCACCAGTGGTCGATAAGGCTGAGACCGTTGCCGAGCTAAGCAGCAAGCTGGTATCCATGCTGAATGTGGCAAAGCTGCCCGTCCCTACCTCCGCGAAAACTCCCGAAAAGAAAACCACCAAGACTTCGACCTTCACTGGTCGCATGATCGTGTTCGACAGCATCCAGTTCGACGTGAAGACTTACGTCGCCGCCGAAGCTGACGCGATCAAGCGCAATATGCTGCACAAATCGAAGACCGTCAAGCAGATGGTCGATGGCGTCGAAGTAGACGTGACCGTGCCCTGCATGGGCCGCATCAAAGAGAACGGCTCACGCTGCTCGACCTGCAACGTGGACGTGGACAAAGACAGCATCGTGAAGGGCGTCGAAATCAGCAAAGACAAGTACGTCACCCTGACCGACGAAGAAATCGCTCAATACCGCCCCGCCTCCGACAAACTCATGATCGTCACCGAGACGGTTGACCCCACCGACGTGAACCCGAAGTACATCGAAGATTCCGAGTACGTCTCGCTGGACGGCGACAGCAAGAACCCGAACGACAAAGTGGGCTACGACCACTTCGTCGCTGGCTTGCGTGAGAGCGGCCTCTGGGGACGCGGCGTCCGCGTGAAGGGTGGACGTGAGCAATATTTCATCGTGCGTCCTGAGGGCTTCGGCCTGATGATGCACTACCTGTTCGCGGAGTACGAAGTCCGCAACTGCGACAAGTTCTCGGCTCCTGAGTTGAACCCGGAAATGACGGCGGTGTTCGCCGAACTCGCGGTAGCCAAAAAGGTAGCGTTCGTGCCCGCCCCGTATGACGGCTCACTCGCCGCCACGCGCAATCTGATTACGGCGAAGGCTGCCGACAAGACTCTGGAATTGCCTGAGGCAAAGGTGACGCCTGCTCCTGCGGTCGATCTGATGGCGTCCTTGAAGTCCTCGTTGGCATCCTTGAAGTCGAAGGGTGCAACGGCTGGCAAATAAGTTCGTGGCGTGCGTACCCGCAAGGGTTGCACTAAGTCTGGCGCAGTCGGCAGTGAGTGCCCACGCAGACGCAAGTAGCGCCCGCCACTAAGACTTGTGGACCGTGTGTAAAGCGGGGGTGTAAAGCGGCAGTGTCATCGCCACGACGAAGCCATACTGCGATTGAAGCACGGTTCACGATTAGGCTCTGAGGAGGAGTTATGGCAAAGAATCTGTATTTTGGGGATGCGTTCCAATCTAGCTTGTCGCGGACGGATAAATGCGTAGCAATTGTGTTCTCTTCCGCCGCCCAAGCACTTCGACTGAGTGATGCGTTGCAGTTAGCAGCGAGAGCGGGCACCGGCCGTATCAGCATCATGACAGGTCGTGCTCCCCGGCGAAAGAAAGATAATCTCCAACGGATTACCGTCACGGGACGATAAAAGGCTTGCGGGTAGTTTAACTTGAGAACACCCGATGTTCCTCGGCTTGCCAACGAAGGCTGCCGGGTCGCGTAAAAGTCGGGAAGGTGCCGTCTCGAAGACGGTCCTGCAAAGAATTTGAGGAGCTATGACAAGAGAAGCCGTTCAGAAACTACCTTTGGGCGTGTACCGCATTTTCTGGAAGAGCGGAGGCTCCTCCCTTGCCGCTGTCGGAAACGACTATGCTGGCAAGCGTTGGTTCGCCCCCGTCAACTGGATTGGCTTCAAGGTCAAGACCTACGACAACGGATTTTCAGCAGGGAGCACAGCGCCAGATTCAGACTGGCGATCTGTTGCTCGGGTAGAGTTGATCGCTAAGAATTGACGAGAAGAGACCGCACCCTAACTGGTGCGGCGGTAGGGCGGGTTCCGCAACAGAGCGGCCCACGGAAGACGACACCCTGTAGCAGCGGGGAGGGCTTAGCGACAAGCACTCGCAGGTGATGCGGGAAGGAACGGTTAGAAGCCGAACCGCCCTACGCAGATTTGAGGGAGAGGATATGGAGATAAGAACGACGGTATCAAAAGAGTTGGCGAAAAAAATACGAGCGAATGTCCCTCCGCAAGTCGCTAAGGAGATTCTCGCTGAAATCAAGCGGGCTCTTGTCTCCGCTCACAATGGGGGTTGTGAGGTTGGTCGGTACAACGCACGACAGTCGCAACTTGCCCGTGCTGAACTCGGGATCACCGAGGAGCAAGCTGAGGAGTGGGGACTATTCGATTAACTAAGCTGGTCGCGTGCATGACCGTTCCACGAGATAAGAGCGAAGGTCGTTAATACGAGAGCCGCCAGCAAATTTATGAGCAAATTCATCAATGTCAGCCGAGTGGACGATCAGGGAGACCGAGTTCTCCTGTACGGCAAGAGCCCGAACTTCCACGTCATCGCAGGCCCTGAGGATAATGTTCAGGTAGGTGACGAGATCGAGTTCGAGCCCTACGGTCTGAACTTCGGTTGGTTCAAGCGAAAGGTTGTGGTATCATGACCTACCAGAAGCTTTACGAAAGCGTCCACACCAGCAGTGCAAAATGGCTGGCAGACCGGATGCGATACCTGTACGGCTTCGAGACCGAAGCCGAAGAGGACGACATCGAAGCCATTCATACCGCTGAGCACGAAGCCATGGGAGGCTGCTAGTGAAGATCGAGAAGCTACAGGTCGGGCAGACGGTCTACAATCTGGAACGCCGGGGCATGGGCAACACCACCCTGCGGACGACCTCCGCATTCGCCATCAAGATCATCGAGATCGACCCTGCGGGGCAGTGGGTGAGGGCGTCGTGGAATTTTAACAGCCCCCAGAAGTATCGCGCTCATGAGGTATCAAAGTGGCGCGAGAAGAAACCCATCATGCACACGGGCGGGTTCGGTGTCCAACGGCTGGCGACCAAGAAAGAGATCGCATTCGCCGAGGCACAGAAAGCGGGCGGTGTGCCCGAGGGGAATCGCTGCATTGTGCACGATATTCCGTTCGGCGAGAATCGCATTGGCAACTTCAACGTCAAAGCCTGCTGGCGATGCTTGGGGAAAGACTAATGGACGATCTGGCGAAGCGGACCACGGCAGCGATTGACGTGCTCAAGGCGGCTATCGCGGGCGACACGTACCCGATGATCGTGATCGAGAATAGGTTCGGGCGGGGCGCTAAGGACCGGAGCCTCGACGCGGTACGGAAAGGGCTGGCGGAACTGGCTCTGGACATCCTGTGTGGGGAGCAACCATTATGTGGATAGTCGTGGAAGACGGGGACATTTTCGAGGGTAACGAGCACCATTGGGCCGATTGCTTCTTCACGAACGTGAGCGCAGACACCGTTCTGGGTTTCTGCGAAGCAAACGGCTGGAAAGTGAAGATTACAGATGTCAAACCTGAAAATACGCCCGCGTAGGGAACACGAGACGATGGCGGGATACATGGAATCCGACCACGACTACGTGATGAACAACTTCGAACTCGCCATCCAATTACTCGACACGCTGGCGAATGCCGAGTTGCTCAATGCGGCAATCAAAGCAAGGGGGAAACGTGCGCGAACGGCCAGTCAGAATCGAAACTAGCGAGGGCGGCGTCCTCAAGGTCATCGGCAAGGGCAAGACCGCCTGCATCAACTTCCATACGGGCAGGAACACGTCCTATGGGCTGATCGAGAACAGCGCGGACCTGCGGCACTTCATCATGACGGCGGCGAAGAGGCTGGCGATTCCTGACGTTCGTCGTCGCTGCGTGTACTGCGGCGGCAGCAAGAACGCGATCATCGGCACAGCCGACCCCAAGCACCCGTTACGGGCGGTCCCCTGCCCTGAGTGTCAGCCAGAGGCGTACCGAAAAGAGATGAAAAGGAAACCCCGATGAACCGTAAATTATTCGTGTCGTTCACCGCTCTGTTGCGGGAGATCAAAAACGATAGGGTCACCGAGAAGGACTTGGAGCGCGGCCTGTATTACTTCGGCTGTACCCGCCGCCATGCGTTCGAGCCCGGAACACAGGGCGAATCGAACGAACTCATGTGGATTTTCAAGGATACCACTGAGGCTCAGGCAACGCATCGGGTGCTTCTCAAGTACGTGGAGAAAGCCGAGAAGGATGGTCGCTGCGTGTGGCGTGCCGCCGATCAGATGAACTCCTACGAGCAACTGAACGCTCTGCTCGTGAAGCACGGCTACTCTTACGACCGTGATAAGGGGCCTGCGATCATCACCGAGACCAAGCCCGAGGAGAAGATCGAACTGGTTGAGATCAACCCCAACCACAAGCGGGCGATCATGTACGAACCCGACAACCGCACGGAGAATCCGTGGTACGCTTACTGCTACCCGGGCGTGCGGGATCGCGTAGAACAAGCGGGACTACCGCTGGATGTGATCGCATGAGAAAACTCGCCCTGTTGCCCTTGCTCTTGCTCGCCGTCAGCCTGATTGCCCAGACTGCTAAACCGTCGCCCGGTGTCCCAAAGCTGGCGGTCTGGCAAGTCACCCCAACCGCGAGCGTGCAGTACGACCCCACCGTCTGGAAGCTGGGGACAATGGACGACTCGCAGGTGCTCCTCCTGATGGATAAAGACAAGGCACCGCGTGCAGACGTAGCCCTGAATGTGACGATCATCCCAGCGACGGACGAGATGGACGCGGCTGGTATAATCGCCAGCCGCATAGCCAAAACTCAGGATGAAAAAGGCGTGGCAACTCTCTCCATGAAGGAATACCAAGCGGGCGACGAGTACGGCGTGCTGTTCGCCTACACCGCACAAAACGACAAGGGCAGGGACTTTGTGATCGGCAGATGGTCTTTCGCTGGTGATAAGCTGGACACCAAGAGTCACAGCGTGATAGAGTTCGAGGGAGTCGTTCCCATATCCAAGGAAAACGACGACATCATGTCGAAGATAAACGCCGTGATCCAGACCTACAAAATCAAATGAAACAGTCACGCTATATCGACACCGCCGCGTTGGAAGCCCTCGCCGCTCTCTTGCATATCGAGGCTGGCAACCTTTGTGTGGGCTGCAAAGATAACGTCGGCTTCAACCTCGGCGAAGGGCATGGCCTGCGTGGGAGCCCAATCGCCCCGTTCGATTGCAGGGCGACAAAGCTGCGGAAGCTGACTAAAGACCTGTACAAGATCATCGACGACTACAAAAAGGCGAACGACAAGGAGCGTGAATTTTGGTCACCGAAGAAAAAATAATCTACGTTGTGGTCGCGGAGACTGTCCAGCACCCGACGACGACTACAATCGTCGGTCAACGCCTCGTCCGTCTCTCTGGAGTTCCCTGCGGCAACAAGACTCGCGACATCGTGCAGATTCCGGGTCGCCTCGCGGCTCAGGCGTGCCACGCGGTTCGTCGCATGGGGCACCACATGGTGATCGACGCCGTGAAGGATTTGCTCAGCTTCGCCAACATCGTCAGCTTGAAGAAACTCAAGCAGGCGATTCGTGCGTTGGGCAGCTTGGTCGTTTACGAACCCATCACAACCATCATCCTCTCGTGCCGCGACAGCTTCGAACTGGAGCACGCTTACAACCTGCTTCGCGATCACGCGGGTGTACTGGCTTTCAAGTTCAATGACACGAACGCGGCTGTTTACTGCGTCGGTTGCAGCCAGCCATGCAAGGGCGAAGTCACCACGGCATTCGCTACGGTGCCCGTAAGCAAGGAGCAAGTTCAGGGCTACCTCGACTACCTCCCTTTGTGGACCCCCAAGTAGTTGAAAACAAAGGCATAATTCCTATCGATTTACCTCTCCGTTTGGGTATAATGGGGTATGAGAATTAAGCTTGGCACTTGGTACGACAGCGTAGATTACGAAGGCAACGATCTGCCCTCTGCCGTTGCACCCTTCAAGAAAGAGCGCGGCACACCATTCTACGTTTGTGTCAATCACCTTGGCGGTCACGTCTGGGTGAAGGGCACGGAGTTCCGTCCAATCACCGCCCCCAACGCAGGTCGCATCACGGCAAGAGCCACAGTCCATCTTTTGGAGTTGGTATGACCAAAAACGAATTACGTCGAGCGAAAGCACGGCAGGCGCGTTACGCCAAGAAATTGCGTAAGGCCGCTCTCTACCTGTACGGCACGCCCATCGGCAAGAAACCTCTGATCGCAGCGGTCGGCATCCTGAAAGTGCTCAGCTTGGGCACCAAACGCGGCTGGCTGTATCCGCAAGAGATTGCAACGCTGGCGAAATTGACGACATCGACGGGTAAGCCTGTCAGAAAGCACGCGACAGCCTGAGGACAATATGCCTTTTCTTGAAGAAATAAACGAACGGCGTGCGGAAGATCGGCGCAAAGCTGATCGACGCAAAAGCGAGGAAACTGTGGTTCCGTTGTCCTCGTTCTACGAAGTGCCAGTCGCACCGCCAGTTCGCAAGTCCGTCGTGAGCCAGCAATTCGGCCCGAGAATTTCTTCACAGGTCAGCAATCGGGAAATCGAAAAACAGATGAACGAATTTTTGGATCGGCTGCTTGACGCTGTACCGAAACCCGAGCCAAAACCACTGTCCGATGCGGAAGTGCTGGCGATACTGGCGACGGAAGCCACGCTGATGTTTGCCAGCAGCAAGCCGTGTTGGGAACAGGACAAAGCCAAGAGTGCTGGAGCAGGCGAATGAAAGCAAAGCAGAGCAAGGACAATCCGTTCGACATTATTGACCGCCGCGTCGAGTGGGTGGAATTCGAGTACCAAGCTGGTCGTGGCTCCAAGCACCAGCTAGTGGACTACGCCAAGCGGTACAAACTGATGTCGGCGATTGCTCTCGACCGTAACGTCACACCGACCGTCGTGGAAGCGATGGCTTATCTTTTGAACATGGGAGGCGAATGTGAAAGCTAAACTGTTGTTCTTGGTCTTCATCGTGGCGGCTGTTTGCTGGTCGCTAATCGTCGTCATGGTCGGAACGCAGCACGGATTCATTCTCCAGCCCTACCTCGACAGTCCATGGTCGAGCGGCATCGTGGGTATTTTCGGCGGCTTCATGATTGTCGCCCTCGGACTGCGGGTCTACAGCAGCGCCTCAGCGAAGGAATTCCTGAAACGGTTGCAGAAGGCTCCCCGGCACACCATCGCCACGAATGATGGCTACGCACTGGACAAGTGCCAGACCATGTACCGCGAACCTTACATCGTGACCGACAGGCAGACAGCACGATGATCTTCACATTCGGCAGCAACGAGCAGGGCATCCACGGCGGCGGGGCGGCAAAAGTCGCCCGTGAGCAACACGGAGCCATCCTGCATCAGGGCTTCGGGCCGCAGGGCAACTGCTTCGGTATCCCGACTTGCCACGTACCCGTGGGTCGCCCGGGCTGGCAGATTCCGTTCGGCAAAGTCCAGTTCTACATATCGTGCTTCTTGATGTACGCCGATCAGGTAGCCGCCGTGGATCGCGAGGAGTGGTTCAAGGTCACCCAGATTGGCTGCGGCTTTGCGGGCTGGACGAAAGAACAGAAATGACTTTGACCTTCGACAACCTGCTCGACACGGGAGTTGAGATTCGTACTCATGGCAACTGGACCCCGAAGGACTCGGAAGAACGCATTGTCCGTGTGCCCCGCCAGTTGATTGAGAACCTGCGATTGCTTCCACGCATCGGAGATTCCAATCTCGTATTCCCCACGGCGAAGGGTCACATCAACAATCACCTGCTTCGTACTTTGAAGCGTACAGCCATGCGTGCGGGACTCGACCCTGCCGATGCTTGGTTGCACAAATTTAGAGCCACATACGCCACGCATCTTCTACGGGCAGGATTCCCTATCGTAGACGTGGCGAATCAACTCGGGCATTCCAGCATCAAAACGACGCTTCGTTATCTGGCGTTGTTGGGCTGTGATGTCATGCAGACGAAAATTGAGGCGGTGTGGGGGTAACGTTACCAAAGAAAGGCGGGCATTCCTATCGAATGGGGATGCCCGCTTGGGTATAATTGAACATGACAATCTTAATCGTTGGCTTCATCGGCACCCTTGGACTGGCACTCAGCTTCGGTCGCAACGCCCAGACGGGCGAGTGGGACGGTGGTCTGGGTATCGGTCTTCTGATTTTTGCGGCGATACTCGCCTGCGTGTAAGCCCCTTTTCAAGCAGCAATGATGCGGTTGATCTGTTCGTTCCAAGCAACCTTCAACGCCGCTGGAACGTCGGCGGCTTCCAGGAAACATTCTGATGGGTAAGGACCCATGCCCAATTTGCGCTACGCCTAAGACGAAGCTCGTTGACGGGCGTATTCTGTGCGGCGGTTGCGGCCTAGACATACCACTCTTGCGTCTTCGGGGCTATCTTCGTGGTGACAAGAAACTTGTCGGCTTCGACAGAGCGACAAGGCTGTATGAAAAGGCTCAGATCACGGTATCGTTCGGAGAGTGGTTGGTGCAGAACAATCTCGAACTGGTAGGCAAACCATGAAACCATATTTCCTGTTTCCCGCTGATCCGTTGAACCACCGTGTCATCGACTGTGACTTTCAATTACAGGCGAAGGCCCTGACCGATGCTGGCTATGGCTACGCCATACTCAACCTCGAAGATGATTCGGTCTGGTCGCCTCGGGGCGGTTTGGTTGCACAGACCCCGTTCAAGCAGGACAATATCGTCTATCGCGGCTGGATGCTCAACGAGCACGAGTACGGTCGATTGGAAGAATTGGCTGACTGGTACGGCGGCACGCTCCGCACGACCAAAGAGCAGTATTACCAGACGCATCACATTCCGAACTGGCATGTCATGCTCAGCGACATGACGGCGGAAACCCTCGTGTTTCCGAAAGAGACCATCGACTTCGAAGACACCGACGAACTCTGGGATCGATTCTTCGAGCGGAACTTAAAGCGCACGGGCTGGCGTGAGTGCTTCGTGAAGGATTACGTGAAGTCCCTCAAGACGGCTGGCGGCTCCATGGTTCGCAGTGCCGCCGACTTACGCCGCGTCGTGGAAGAGATGGCGAAGTTCCGGGGCACCATCGAGGGCGGTCTGTGTATCCGCCAGTTCGAGGAGTACATTCCGCAGACCGAGATTCGTTTCTTTGTCGTCAACGGGAAGGTGTTTGCCCCGAAGATCGACACCAATTTCAACATCATGGCGAACACCAGCTACCTTCCGCTGGCGAACGAAGTAGCGCACCGCATCACGGCCCCGTTCTTCTCCGTTGACATCGCCACACGTGCGGATTTCACGCCGCGTGTGGTAGAATGTGGTGACGGGCAGGTGAGCGATCTGGTGGGCTGGACGCCCGAGGAGTTTGCAAAGATATGGGCTTAGACAACGAAATTGGCTGGAGGCTGGCGACTATGAACGAAGTCAAAGACGACGAGGGCTACGCAGGCCCAACGCACGAGACCCCTGCGCGTTTGCTTCCGAAGCCTACGCTCGCCCCGCCGACCGAGGGCTGGACGTACCTGTTCAATTCCCCCAAGTGGCATTACTTCCGTGGCTGGACGTACCTGTTCAATTCCCCCAAGTGGCATTACTTCCGTGGCGGGCGCTCCCTGTGCAAGCGGTGGATGACGTTCGGCAGCGAGTTCGAGCAGGGCAACGACAAGAGCCCCGACAACTGCAAGGGCTGCATGACGGCACTGGAGAAAGAGCGGGCAAAAGCTGCCTCTAAGCAGTTGAAAACAAAGACATAAAAGCTAGAGATTTACCCTCCGATTTGGGTATAATGATCGTGGAGGGGAACTCTTGGCGATCCGTGCAGACCTACCTGTTGAGGTTGACAAAGCGGTCCTAACTCGCTATTGCCCCGACCCGCGTTGGGGCTATCAAGAAAAGTTCAACGGCGAGTATCGCACAATCTGCAAGGATTCGAACGGCATCCACGATTTCAATCGCAACGGCGACCCTGCCAAGGGTCTACCAAGCGGTCTAATTGCTGTTCTCAAGAATCATCCCCTCCACCAATTCATCATCGCAGGCGAGTTGGTCGGCAACAAAACTTTCAAGTTGTTCGATGCGCTGGTTCTGGGCGACGAGATTTGTGGTGCCAGTTCTTACGAGCACCGCGAAGCCCGCTACCATCAGGAGTTCGACGGATTCAGCAAGCTGATTCAGCCCTTGTACACCGCCCGGACGCATGAAGCGAAGGCTCAACTGGTGATCCAGTTGCTCGAAGATGGAGCCGAGGGCGTGATCGTGCGGGACATGACCGCTCCGTATGTCGAGGGCGAGTCAGGGCAGCACAAGAAAGTCAAGTTCTGGAAGACGCTGGAAGCTATCGTAGTCGGGCCGAGCCCGCGACACAAGAATAGCGTGCGCCTCGCGTGCTATGACGACCGGGGCACGCTGCATGAGATTTGCGGGATTAAGCTGAAAGACGAAAAATTGACTACTGGGTACGTAGTAGAGGTAAAATATCTTTATGCTACTTCAAGAAACCACATCGTCCAACCACAACTACTCCGTAGACGGACAGACAAGCAGGCGTCACTATGCACTATGAGCCAGCTTGTAATCGGCAAGAACCAGTAGTCTATCGAATCAGGAATCTTTTCAATGGGAAAAAGTACATCGGATCGACAAGAAACTGTCGATCACGAATGCAGTATCATATCAATCGTCTGAGAGCAGGCAAGCATCACTGTTCGATCCTCCAACGAGCATTCAACAAGCACGGTGAAAAAGCGTTTGTATTTGAGATCATTGATTGCGTGGGGCGATCAGCCGTACCATTGGGACCGCTCAGATCGATCCCAAATCGTAGGTTCCGCGTACCTGTACGAGCGAAAGACTAAGGCGGCACACGCCTAACGGAGGAAGCGATGCTGGTATCGAGACAACTCAAGTCGCTCATTGAGCGGTTCAAGCAGATGTACCCGCAATACAACACGCAGGCGGGGGCGCTGTATCAGTGCTGCGATGCTACCGCCCAGTTTATGAAGTTCGTCAACGACTTCCAATTAGCCAAACTGATCGTCCTCCCAAGCGGCCTAATCCAAGAGACGCTTGTTGGCGCAACTGCGGGCACCGTCAATTCCCCTCCGACCCCAGACCCATCCGACGCAGGAAAAGTGGTTGTTCTAGGTCCCGATGGAGCCATCACTGGGTCTTTGCTCGTCCATGCCAGCGGTGGTGGGGGAGGCGGCGGTTCGACCGACTTTAGCCAAATCACAGGAAATTTCCCCAGCACAACCACGCTGACCGTGGGTCTAGGCGGCGTCCTGACATTTTCCAATGGCACCATCAACGCCAACATGCTTTATGGTACGTCAGTCAGCAGCATACCCCCAACCGTGGGACAAGTTCTGACTGCGGTAGCCGTGGGCTCGCCGCCTGTCCTCGTAGCGACTTGGCAAGACCCCACTGGCGGCGGCACACTGGTGGGCGCACGCAAGACTGCGACCCACTACCTATCTGGGTCAGCGGGACCAGCCGCGATTCAAGATTCGGGTCTTGCTATCGGCGGGGCCTTCGGCGCGACGGCTCCTGTTGCCGCCAGCCAGCAAGCTGCGTCCTACTGGTATCAGTCAACGGGCGTTGCAACCCCGGGCGGTTACCAAAGCTCGACGAACAACACCTTCCTGCCTTGGTGGTTCGACGGAGCTAACCTCAGTCTGTTTGTTGATTTATACCTCGTTCAATTGGTGACGGAACGTGTGTGGGTTGGAATGTTTGACAGCACCCTGTCCACGACAACCATCTTCGGTTCTGACACGTTACACGCCAACCAGTACGCGGCGTTCAGATTTTCGACTGTCGCGGGAGATACAGCATGGCAGTGCGTGACTAGCGACGGCACCACGCAGACCGTAGTTAGTTCTGGGGTGACGGCGGACACGAAATCCCACAGGTTCGTAATCATCTGCAATGACAGCGTGCCGAACGTACAGTTTTACATTGATGGGGTTCTCGTCGCGACGATTACGACTCACACTCCGACAACGAGCATTGTGGGGGCGTACATGGTGGTCGGACTCACATCGACGGCGGCGGTTACATCCAAGATCGCGTTCACGCAGGCGATGATCCAGCAAGACTACTAAAACATGGTATTATATAGGGTATGGCGATTGACACCCTGAGATTCTCGGACTTCGTTCGGACGGCTCCCCGTGCGGGAAGGTGCTGCCCCACCGATATCAGAATCGGGTACGTATGGAAGGCGTTGATGAATCGCTACCTTGAGCCCCACCGCCATTATCACACACTGGGGCATATCCAGTTTGGCTTCAGCGAATACTTCAAGTTTTTCGACAAAATGAGCCCCATTACCTTCTTCGCGTGGGTCTACCATGATGCGGTTTACGAGCCTACCCGCGACGACAACGAAGCTCGCAGCGCAATGGTTTTCGAGAAGGACAACCCCGTACTGGGGTTCGATGTGGAAGATGCCGACAAGATCATCAGCCTCATTCTCAGCACCACTCACACCGAGCACACCAACCTTGTGACCGATATCGACCTCGCGGGACTGGGGCTGCCTCCCGAGGAATACGACGAGAACACCCGCCTCATCCGCGTGGAGTACAACTTCGCCAGCGATGAGATGTGGAAGGCTGGCCGATTGGCATTCCTGAAGAGATTTCTCGCCAGACCGCAGCTTTACTTCAGCCCTCAGTTCGCCGGGGCGTACACCCTCTTGGCTCGGGAGAATATGCAGCGGGAATTGGATAGGCTATGTACGAGCCCTTCGTAGTCTCCTACGTCGATCCTTTCTCGGACCACACTCGCCGCAGGTCCGTCGCATGGTTCAATCTCAGGTCTCTCTACCTCTCGAACCAGACCAACCTAGCCATAGAAAACCAAGACGTGCTCCTCACCTCAATCGAGCGGAACCCAGCGGACGGAGGCAAATGGAGGTGGGACACACCCCTGTTCGACGGAGAGGTGACTGATCTGGTAAAGCGCATCAAGATCAGCGGGGAGTTCGAGGCCGTTTGGCTGCAACTGAAGGACGGGCAGCTTACCGTACTGGACGGGCACCACCGAATCGTCGCGTGGGAGCGGCTAGGCTTCGGCACCGTCCCGGCTGTCGTTGTGAGGGTCACCCCGTTTTCCACAAAATTCAAATCCAAATAGTTCCGACTTTCAGTATTACTCTATGTGAGCCACGTGGCTGAACAAGTCCTTGATGAGGGACTAAAGCTCGGGCGGTGCCGCTGAAAAGCGAAGAGAGTGCCGTCTGGTGGTACAGTTAATGCGTTGTAAGGTTGAAGAAGGCGATCTTGGCCAAGATCGACCCCCGTAAGACTCGGACAAATCGTCAAATCGACACTGACATCTGTATCCGACTGGAGGCACCCAATCCTCCCAACCAGCCGCAAGGCGAGTGTTCGGCTGATCCCCGAATACGGTTGTGACCGAACAACGATGCGTTAGCTAAGGCTTGGGTGGTAGTCAGGAATCCGCCCAGTGGCTCTTAATCTTTTCGCTTGGGGGCACCTCATGGGTGTCCCCTTGGCTTTTCTGGTAAGTCTTTGATTCTAAAGCCACAAATTCCTAGCTAAAACTCGGGTTCCCTTGGTAGAATAGAGGTGCAAGGAGAACACTATGGATGCCTACGTATTAGCGATCAGTGTTGAGAAATCGAGCAACCTGCCGACCAGAGCAAAAAACGTTCTGAAGCGACTGGGTTGCGAGACCCTCGAAGATGTCACCAAGTTGACACCCGAGCAAATCCTGCGGGCGAAGTGGGCGGGCACGAAAGTGCTGAGCTACATCAAGCTTTGGCTTGACAGCTTCGGCCTCACTCTGTCAGACTCAAAACTCATGCCGACATCAACTGGATTCCCGCTCCTGAATGGGTACAACCTACTTCGGAAGCGAATCTACGAATACTTCGGCTACGATGAGGAATTCAATAGAGTCCTCCATAACTTGGGGAATGATCTCCCAATACAGGATTGCACGGATCGTCCGTGGGGAGAATTTAAGTGGGCGAGCGACACCACCTATCGCGGCAAAGATTTCACCATGATCCTCAGCAACACCGAGCATCTGGGTGTCCTCTGCATCTACGACAACGCCAAAGAATTCAAAACCAAAGCGGCGAAGGACGGCATCTAATGAGTGGAATGACTTGGCCCGCATCGAAACCCATCTTGACCGACGACGAGTTCAGCAAGGTTCTCCAAGAGGACAATGACGCCTCGATCTGGCTGGCATTGGTGGACGCCGCCAATACCGACCCAATCCTCAGCCGCGTATTCGCACTCGCCCGGGCAAAGGGCTGGTCACGATTCCGCACGGTCATGGTATGCTCGTATGTGATGGCACAGCGGCACGAGCGGTTCATCCAGATGGAACTGGACCGCCTGAACACGACATTGCCCAAACCGATGCAGTTCTGCTCGAAGTGCTCAAAGGAACTTTTCACGACCGATGACGGCGTGACATTACGGCTCAAAACAGCCGAGGAGCAGAAGGCGTAATTTGCGGTATTGGTGAGATTTTAGGTAGGGCGGCACCTGTCAGAACGGGGAAAGTCACTTCTCAAACCTTAGAAAGGTGGTACTTGTGGGACTCGGATACGGAACAGGAGTAGGCATGAAAGGTACTGGCACTGGACTCAAGTTAGACCCCACCAAGCGTTCAAACGATGCGCGTGATTTTGAGAAAGCCATGCGTAAACGTATCGTCGGACAAGATGTCGCCGTCGATAAAGTTGTTGAGATTTACCAGATGTTCTTGGCGGGCCTGAACGCTCCGGGTCGTCCAGTTGGTAATCTTCTCTTCCTCGGTCCCACGGGCAGCGGCAAGACTCGCGTCGTAGAAGCGATGGCTGAATCCCTCTTCGGTGACGCCCGAGCCTGCATCAAGATTGATTGCGCTGAATTCCAGCATTCCCACGAAATCGCCAAGCTGATCGGTTCGCCCCCGGGCTACCTCGGTCACCGCGAAACCCATCCTCTCCTCACGCAGGAAGCGTTGAACCAGTGGTTCAGCGAGAAGTTGAAGTTATCGATTCTGCTGTTCGACGAAATCGAAAAAGCTTCTGACTCACTGTGGCAACTCCTGCTCGGCATCCTCGACAAGGCTACGCTGACCCTCGGCGACAACCACCGCGTAGACCTTAGCCAGTGCATTATCATCATGACATCGAACCTCGGTGCTGCCGACATGAACGAACTGATGAATGGCGGCATGGGCTTCGGTAACTCCCGTGAGAACATCGTCGTCAATGACTCACTGGATGCAAAGATCGACCGCAGCGCAGTTGACGCCGCAAAGCGCAAGTTCACCCCGGAGTTCATGAACCGCATCGACAAATCAGTCGTGTTCAAAACTCTCCGCGATGAGCATCTGGTGCAGATTCTTGAGATCGAACTCGGCATGGTGCAACAGCGCGTGCTGATGGCCGCTGGTGCGAACCAATTCGTGTTCAACTGCACACAGCCTGTCAAAGAGTTTCTGCTCAAGGAAGGCACGGACCCGAAGTACGGTGCGCGTCACTTGAAGCGTGCCATTGAGCGTCATCTGGTGTTCCCGATGGCGAACCTCGTTGCCACTGGTCAAGTCAAGCTGGGCGATTTCATCCGTGTGGACATGGAGGGCGAGACCACCACGTTCATCAAGGAATCCGAGAACGCCATGGCACCCATGCTGCTCGAACGTTACGGGTCTTCGGCGGCTCCACAGCGCGAACCCATCAACGTGAGACCCATCATCCCAATTCCCACGCGGAAACCAACCGGGGGCGCGGGGGCGTAAGGGGTGGGTGAAATGAGCACAGCTTACGAAAGAGTGCTGGCAAAGCGTGCGAAGCGTTTAGGCGTCTCGCTCGAAGAAGCTACCAAGGTGACTGGAAAGCCGCTCTATCTGAGAGCGGCTGAGGCTGTAGCAGCCCGTCGTGGGGTAACCGTTGAGACTGTGTTGGACGAGGACATGAAACGGATCAACGAAGCTCTCTACGAATTCTCCGACTACTACGGGATAGATTAACGAACCTCTCCGTTAGTAATGAACCCATGCCAGTGCCCGTACTTGGAAGCGTCCACCGAGGGCGTGAGGCTGAGGGTCTCGAAAGTATCGCCCGTCCGTGCCCACACATGCTCTGCCAGTTTTCCGAGCGGTGTTATCCGTGGCAGCCAGTTGTCGGGGTCAACTGGATTCGCAAAGAATATCCCGATGTAGAAAACCTCGCCACGTTCTCCCACGGGGCAATGTGGGCAGCGGAACGTAATCCCGATGTACAGCTTCACATAGCTTGAGTCATCCCCGTGATACCCGGGAGCAGCCTGAGGAACCGTAACCCAATGCGGATTGAGGTCTGTTAGTTTCATGGCACCAATTGTCCGTTGTGCAAGAATCCATGCCAGTTCCCGCTGAGGATCGAGCCCGCCCCAGCCTGACAGGTGTGTCCGTTCTTATCCACGTGGATGTTAGGCGGCTCACCATGCCGCACCCAGCAACGATGCGTGCGTTCCTCCTTCATGGTGCAGTTGCTCGCCCGTCCATCAATGTTCCACTCTCTATTGTTCGGCAACATGCACATCAAGGGCGGTGTCGATGCGTTATCCCAGTCCCACCCGAAGCTGCCGTTCTCCATCCTGTACCACCATGCGTACCAAAGAGCACCCGTAGGAGCTTCCTGCAACGTGGTCAGCCCGCCGTTGTCCGACCGCTGATACATGCGATGGACAAACATTTGTCCGCCCTTCTCACAACCGCGTAGCTCGTCGAGGATAGGTGCCCCACACTTACAGTTCATCGGCCAAATAGGATCGCCCACGGGCGGGCGTAAGGTCTCAACGAAATCGTTCCAGTCCTCGTACTGCCCCTCGACGTGCGGGTAGTCGAAGTCGCCGATGAGGTTCATGTTGCCGTGGTAGGAGTATTCGCCCGGATAGAGCGGGCAACAGTTCGGAATGCCTGCGTTGTAACGGCGAGCCCAGACACGAATCTTAGAGATTGGCGTCAACAGGAAGCATGGAGTGCCCACAGTTACCCCTTTGAGGGATCAGGTGCCGCAGCGGTAGCCGTTGCCGTGTTGGTATTCGCGTTCGAGTTGTTCACGTTCACGTCTACCGTTGGAGCGGGCGTTGTAGGATCAGGCCACTTCTGGTAAACCAAGGCGTGACCGCCGAGGAACCCGTAGAAGGCGTACAGCGAACTCACGTACCCCGGCAGCAAATCCTTGCCAGTGTGGAAACAGTACGCCGAGGTTGTCGCGAAGACGACGAGGGCAATCGGCACGTGCGAGTCATTCGTCAGCTTGTCGAGAAAGCCCTTCAGCCTGTCGCGATGTTCCTTGAGAATCTCTGCAAAGCCCATAAAATCATCCCCTATGAAAGAGCCCGAAAGTCGTGGGAAATTCTTGTCAAGCAAAAAATGTCGCGTTGAAATCACGAGACTTGTTCGTCCGTAAGTGGCTCAAACGCCACGTTTTAAGCCTGTTTCCAAAACTCGAATGGTATAATGGTTATAGATCAAAGGAGGTCACTATGACCAAGATTAGCGAGCGCAAGACACGGCTGAGCTTCGAGACGGATGCCGAGATGCGGGGGTGGGGTAGCATCACCGTAGACAAGGAGAAGCGGAAGACACGACGTGTCCCCGTGACTCGGGCAATCATCGTGGACGTGGACAACGCATTCCACGGCACCGTGCGGTTGAAGGGTACGCGGCAGACCTTCGACTTCTCGTGGGAGGGCTTGTTCCTGTGGGCGGTCGAGCAGAAGGTTATGAAGGAGCGTGCGGAGAAGAAGCGGCTGCGTGACGCTAAGAAGAAAGGACGGTTTGTGCGGTGACCTCAATGGGGGCGTTGTAGACAACGCTCCCATAAATTCTCAGGCTGTCTTGCCACGTACCCTTGCAGTTCTGCCATTCCTCATACAACTCATCTTCACTACGACCAAGCGTGTAGGTCAGAGGCTCAGCAACCGAGTTCTGGTCGGCCTCCAGCAACGCGGGGTTGAATGCACTGAGTGGTAACTTGATAACCTTGTATTCTTCCTCGGGTCCAATCTCTTCGGCAGCGGTCTCAGCGTAATACTCGGCGATCTCAGCGGTGCCCCACCAGCTAGGCTCAGGCAGTACGCCGCCAGCACTCATGGCTCGATTGTAGTCCGTCATGCTCATGCCGTGGTAAAGGAACCCATCAGCCGCAGCGGTCACATAGCTTCGGGCTGGCTGTGCGTTGGGCGGGGTTGCTTCCTTCGCGTTGCAGGTATTCATCACAAACCACTCGGACTGCATACCCGGATAGTTGCTTTCATCGGGGTGCGTTCGATTACGCCAAAGAACGATATCCTCCAGAGCGATACCTTGAATCTTGCCCACGGTCTGCCACACGATGCCCCGATGTCCGCCCGAGAATCCCTTGGCGGTGTCGTAAGCTGCCGACCAAGACAACAGGTCTCGAAGATGTGGCTCCCACTTGGCGGGCTCGCGGTCGTCGCCCATGCGAATCTCTTCCCCACGATAGAGGCACTTTCGAGTAGTCGGCGGTACGAATGGCGTGAGTGATTTGACCAACTCAACCACTCGACCGGATGCCGCTGGGTTGTCCTCAAAGGCGTCGGCACACTGCACGTATTGACCGAAGTAGCCGTACAGCGCATCGTCCATGGCGATAGTGTAGCAAACCTTGTCGTACTTGCTACGAGGAAGATCGGCAGCGGTCACGGATCGGCCTAACGCTGGGAGTTCGACCTGAGCCTTGGGCTTGAGGCGGACTTCCTTCTCTTCGGGGAGAGTGACCCATGCCCTGAAGGTGTTAAGCCAGTCCACAGCGTTCGCTTTGATCTTACCCTCGAAGACCTCGATGCGGTGTTGATCGGGGTAGTCGATGTACTTATCTTCCGCAAAGTTCTCGGCAAACTTCCTATCCAAAGACCATGACCAACCGAAGGTGCTGTAGTCAATGTCATGACGCTCGTTGAAAACAGCCATGCCGCGATACACCGTGAGCGGGAACTTTTGGGATTTCCAGAACGCCAACGCCTGATCGTACCAGCGTTTGCTTTCCTCGTCGCTGCCAAACATGAATTCGTCATCAGCCAAGGTGGATTCGTCCATCACCTGCTCGAAGGTTGGGAAGGCTGCCCCGAACTTCTCACCGGGCTTCCTGCCCTCGGTAGGGACGTAATCGTACTTGTGCATACCCGTGATCTTGACCTTACCCAGATCGGCTGTAGGTACGAAGAACCCATCCTCCTTCTGGTCGGTGGTGATTGCCACGCCTTCGGGAACCTGTACTTCAATGATTGCCATCTGAGGTATTTGCTTCTTGTTTTCTTCCCACGAATTCTCTGGCTGCATGTTGCGTGTGAAGAGTTGACCCTCAGCGTAGGCGGCGTAAGCCTCGGAGTATTTCAAATCGTCGTAAAAGTAGATGCCGTCGCGTCCCTGCGGAGCGTAGTAGTTCTTCCACATACCTTGATCCACGGGCTTGAAGCCGTGAGCTTTGATGTCTTTGGCAATAGGCACTGTCGTGACGTGATAGAGCTTGAGGGCTCGGGCTGGTGTGGCTGCGGTCAACGCCTTTGCTTTACCGCCGCCGATCCTAATCTGGTCGGCTGAAAACACGCAATAGCTATACTTGCCGTTGTACTCATCCACCATGGTGCTGTCGTAGCCGCGTTCCTTCATGCGGTTGACGGCTTCCTGATTGTCCAAAATGTTCCAATCGAGGCCGTTCTGCTTCACAATCTCGTTGAGCCAGTTGCCTTCTGGGTCTACATCGATGGCAAAGGCTCCCAGTTCAATCGTCTTGACGGAATTGCCTTGCAAGTCGGAATAGCCGTCACTCATACATAGCTCGCAGATGTAAGTCAGGTCGGCGATCTGTTTCTTGCTCAGATTGTATTGATCTTCTTGCCGAATCAGTGGCTTCTTCATCTTCAAGTAGCAGGTCATGACGTTTGAGCCGAACTCTTTCGCTTCCTCAGGGTCATCGGTGAAGAAGAACCCACCAGCTTGTACCTTAATCTCGGAGAAGAGAATGTATCGGGTGCCGGGTTTCTGCTCGAACTTGTCGAATTTCTTATCGGTGCCGTGATACACAGGACCCACTTCACCGCGAGCAGCGAGCTTTCGGGAGACTTTCCCCCGTGGCTCCTCGTAATCTCGTAGGTCCACGACCTTGCACTTGAGCAAGATGCCGAGCTTCATGGCGGCGTTTGCGCGGTGGTTGCCGTCGTACAGCCAATCGCCTTCGGTGGTGCGGCACACGAGGGGGTACAACTGCTCCGTGTCACTCAGCCCGACATTGCTGTGCGGCTTGGTGATCTCCTCGGGGTTGTCCAAGAAATACTGGAGGTCTTTCCGCTTGAGGGTCGCCTGATTCGTCTTCAGATCGGCTGGATGTAATTCTTCAAGTTGAGCTTCCTCGATCAAACGGTCACGCTCAAACAGACGCATGTGGCGGAAAGTCTCCATCACATCGGGACGTTCGGGGAAGACCTGAAGCATGTTCGGCATATCCCCGTCGTCGTCCGAAGCCGTCTTGGGCTTACCGAGAAGCTGCTCGATCTTCTTGCCGTCGCTCTTGAACAAACTGATGAGTCCCGGGTGGAAATCGCTGGCGTTATCCTTCACCATCTCCTGAATATCTACCCACGTGAACCATTCTAGACCCGTGGTTTCCCAGTGATGTTCGGACTGCGGGGCGAAGCGGAACTCCGTACCCACGGTGCCGAGGAAGTTGTGATAGGAAAAGCCGCCCTTTGAAAATACGTAAGCTGGGTGCATGGTGATGCCGCCCGTGAAGCCCGTCTCTTCCGTTAGTTCGGCCTTGGCACTGTCCGCGAGGCTCATCTTTGGCTTGACCGCTCCACCGATGGTGCCCCAGCAATTGCCGATGTGAACATCGGGTGACCGCCACGCGAGACAGATGCGACCAGTGGTGGTGCAGATCGGCAGCACGCCAGACGCGGCGTTACCCTCGCCCGCCCAGAAGCCCTCATTATTGAATCCTTCGGCGATCTTCATCGACGCCGTTGCACCTTGAGCCTTCGCCCCAACGAAGTCTATGTCGCGGGCATAGACGTTATGGTCGGTGCCGCCCTTCGCCCACTTGATCTCGTAGAACTTGTCAGCCCCACCGTGATACTGTTGTGCCACATCAGGCGGAATGCTGCGGATGTTCTTGATGACACCCTTCATCCCATCAGCCTTACGAGTGACCTTGGAGCCGATGTCACCCGGCTTAGACATGGCAGCGTCCACTTCATAGATGTGGCTCGCGTCAAACACACAAATCTGATCGCCGTCGAGCAGCTTGTACATGCCCTTGCCCTTGAACCATACGGCGTCAAACTGAGCCTTCAGGTGCTCGGTCATCGGCTTGGTCGCTTCCACGCGATTCTTCTTGGCGAGGTCCGCGTTGTAGCCCTGACTGATCCACCATTTCATCATGGTCTTCGGCACTCCGAAGTTGATGGTCTCCAGCCGTGGCACGTCGAGGTAGTAGGTCTTCATGCCCCGCGTGGTGCCGCCTGCGAACTGCTTGGCGATAGCCTTGGCGGTCGTGAAGTACACGCCGTAACCCAGATGGTGCACGGGGGCTGGGATGCCGTCATGGTAGGGTTGGTTACCTTCGTAACCGTGGGCAACGTCGCCCGATCCCGCGTCCCCGATGTAGACCTTGAAGCCCTCGTTCCCGATGTTCTCCTGCTTCTCCTCGGTGGTGCCATGGTAGACAGGGCCGAACATCTTGCGGTCAACGGCGTCCTGCTGGCTAATGCGGTTCATGGCGGCGAGCTTTGCCACGCCTGCCAGCTTCTTCATGAAGATGCCTGCGGTGCTGCTGTCGAACCATCGTGGCGGCGGGTCGATCACGTAGGGCTGGAACCCCAGACTGTTGTAGAAGGAGCTTAATTCCTTCCCAGAGAGCCCTGTGAGCGAATGAGCGAGCAAGAAGCACACTTGGGCACCCTGAGCCTTCGCTGCGTCGAGCACAGCCCCTACAAGCGCCCTGCCGAGCCCATTACGACGTGTCGCGACCTTGACGCTTACGGTGCCCAAAACGAAGGCTTTGTCGTAAATTCCAGCCCCACCTTTGGGTAAAGTGCTCCAATCAAACCACTTAACCAGCCCCTCGCGGTCTTCCATGGTGCCGGAAGCACTTCCATCGACGTGTTTGGCGGTAATTCGCCCGTCTGGTGCCGTGGTGATCTTGATTTCTTCCTCAAACCCAGCCGTCTTGACGATCCGCCCACCATCGAAATACTTGATGGCGGTGATGTTCTGCCGAGAGATATCGCCCTCAATGCGACGGTACATGTCGCCTTCCTCGAAATGCTCCGGGTCAGGCTCGCTCTTGCCGTAATCCCAGATGAACTCGATCACGGCGTACTGGTCGCTGTCCGTCACACTCGCACCGTATTCCTTCGCCGCGAACTCCGCGATGGCGCACCAGATGTATTTCTTGCCGCCTGTCAGACGGTTGTCGCTCGCTTTCAGACCTTCCTTGTCGATCAGTTGAGCGGCCTGCCACGAGGTTCCGTGGTAGAAGACCTGAGGATCGTCTTCGTGAGCCGATGCCGCCACGCCCTTAGCCTTGGGCTGACCCTTGCGTGCGTCCACCACTTCATACTTGCTGCCGTACTTTGTATTCCACTGGCTGAAGAAATCCTGCGGGATGGTGCCCCAGTGTAGAAGCATTCGAACTGGCGATGGGGTTGCCCGCACTTCAAGGTCCCGAACTTCTACGAGAGCGAGAATGTGGTTTGACCCGCTGAAGCCAATCGGCTCATTGATGCGGGAGGTGTTAATGTTGTATGTCTGGCTTCCTTCAGTGTTCGGACGGGCTAGGAGCCGCAATGTACGGGTGACCTTCTCTGCCGCTTCGCGGAACGCCGCCTCTCCCTCGGACGCATCGGGGAGTATGGTGTTCATGTCGGGGCGTTGTTTCTCCTTAGGGGTGCCGTAGAAGACTTGATCCCATGCCCGAATGTAGGAGTAGTTGTCCTTGACGTGACCCGCCGCACGGGTGACGGCACCTAGCCACACGCTGGGTAGGAGCTTCTCAAGCTCAGCCTTCAGTTCGGGATGGAATGGCATCTTACGTTCAGCGAACTTGGCTTCCCATTGCGTGAAACACTTGCGGACGTAATCTTCCCGCATCACCCTGATCTCATCCTGCCAGTCTTGGGTTGCGCCTTCCTGTGTAGCTGCCAAGTAGTAGCAGAGAACGTGGAAGGTGTTATCGCTCATGTGCTTGATTGGAGCACCGAGAACCCCCGTAACGTTGTCCTCGTCAAGGTACATGGTGTTCGGCTGAAGCTCCATGATAACCACGAGCGAGCCGCCGCGAGCCTTTCTATCCTCGGTATCGGGGGCTCCCGCAGCCGTCATGAGGTTCTGTGACACGTAAATGCCGCCGTAAGATTGACGGCTGGGTGCGGATATCCCAGCATCAGGATCGTCTGCCCAAACCTTTTCCGTACCTTCAGGAACTAACCCCTGACTCATGATGCTTCGCAGATTCTTGATGCTGGTGCCGTGATACCAGATGGACTTCGGTGCGGCGGTCTTGACTTGACGCACGACCTTGAGCGGTCCCATGTGAGCGGCCTTGCCACTGAGTTCGATGATTGCACGAGCGAGCTTGGGGTCATTCTTGACGATGTAGTCGGTCAGATACTTCATCTGCTCCGCAAGCTCTGCCGAGCCCTCGAACTCGATCTCGCCCCATGCTTTCCACGCTTCCTCGAAGTTTTTGTAGACCGGGAACTTCTCGGGCTCATTGTAGGAAGCATTCTCGTCATTCCATTGCTTGAGCCACAAAGCCTTAACTCGCTTGGCTTGGGCGGAACCCTTGGCGTTCAACTCACCACCACGGTCATTGAGGAGTTCGTAAACATCGTCCTCATCGGGCAGGAGCTTACTGATGTCAGGAGCGGCTACCTCAAGCACGGGTCCGCCGCGCTCGATAGCGTACTGGTTTGCTACGTCGAACTCTGCGATGTATACCGCCCCGTCACGCGGGATGTCGATGTCGTAGGTGGTCTCCTGATCTGGGCGTAGGTAACCATCCCCCATGATAATCTCGGCATTTTTCGTGGACGTGCCGTGATACCACTTCTTCGGCATGGCGGCGGTCACACCGATTGCTTTCGACTCCGCTGGGATCGATAGGGCGTAGTGGGGATATGTCTTTTTGAACAGGTCTACCACGTCGTTAGGTATCAACTCGTTTGTGGGGGTTGCCAAGGTCACGGTTTTCTGATCCACGTCGATCACCGCGTAGCCCCGTAGTACCTCTTCGTACTTCCGCCCAGAGGACATGCCCTCACCCATAGTTCTCGCTATCAGTGTTGCATGAGGGCCTATGCTTCCCTTCTGCGAGAACGCGCCATAGTCAGGGTGGTAAATCCACTTTTCATTCCGCTTCTCATTCAGGCTGCCGATCTTACTCTTGAACACCTTGAAGTGGTCCGCAGGTAGTGGCTTTGTCAGTACAACCGTGCCGGGGAATGCCTTCTCGCTAAAGTTCAATTCTCTCTCAATGGTGTCCTCAGTGCCGTCCTCAGGATCAACTTCGAGATACGACATCGGGATGTTACGGACCTCAAGGATGGTGTCGCACCCCTTCTCATTGGCGAACCACTGAGCATTCTCAGGGAAGTTCGTGAGATAGAGGTACTGCGGCTGTCCAGCGTTCCCGCCCGATGAGACTTGATTCGGCCCCCAGCCGTTCTTCATGATGGCTTCAGCGTTCTCGGGGCAGGTGCCATGGTACAGCGTAGGCGCTGTGGTGCCTGCATACTTGACAAACTGCTTCGGTTCCCAGTAAAGCTTCCAGTGGTCTTCGTACTTGCCGCTCAGTTCGCACAACGACTCACCCGGCTTCTCAACCTTGAGGACGGTGGTCTCTGCGACAGGCATCTTGTCGAACGTGAAGTAAACCTTCTCGTTCATCAGGACTGGCGGACGGCTTCGGAATGCCCAGAACTCCAGATTGTGCGCGGGCGGCTCGTCCCAGAAATGACCACGGGTTTCTTTCGGCACTTCGATGAAGAACGCAAACTTGGCGATATCTGACGATTTTCTGACGATACCTGACGATAACGACCAGTGGGGTTTACGGGGTTCCAACTTCATAATCACGGCTGGAATAGTCGTTTTGCCCATCTTCTTAGCCGCACGGGTGCGGTGATGCCCCTCTTCCAAGTAGTATTTCCCCGGCTGGTCTTCGTACTCATCTACGAGGATGGCTTCGAACCACTTCTCCGCTTCCATCTGCGTGTGAATCTCGTCCACACGTCTGTCAGTTGTCCATTGCTCGCCCTGCGTTTCCACCACATCGGCGACGTTGATGAATTTCTGCTCGATTCCCTTCAGTTTCCGAACGAACGATGCGGGCAGCATGTGTTCCTTGACTGGATCGGCACTGAAATCAATGTTCCAGCCCTGCCACTCACCTACACCCTGCTCAGACTTGTACTGTACGTTGGCTCGGTTGGGATTAAACATTCCCATCTTTGCCGACGCAGCGTCCTTACTGGCTTTGAGGCCGTTCTTTAGGATATCGTCGAGGTTCTCCGCTGCCGTGCCGTGGTAGAACTTCGGCATCTTCCGTGCGGCTTCCTTCTCATCGGAGAACAACGGCGGGTCGAACATCAGAGGGAAGTCCTGTCCGCCGATGCCCTTCTGACCACGCAAAGGCAGGTTCTTGGATTCGTCGCCGTATGCCATGACCCTTTTCTGAGCGGGCTTCTTATAGCCTTGCCCGTAATCGATACCAATCAATTGAAGCTCAGCGCCCGACTCAATTGTGATCTCATTTTCATCTTCGTTGAGCATGTTAGCAAGAAGAGTCGCGTCCCAGTCCACATCGGTTGAGCGTAGTACCTTGGCTTTGAGGATCAAGGTTTGAGGATGTTTCGGGTGCGGACCACCTTGATCCCACATTGACCCCGAGCCAAAGTACGCATCGGCACTGTTCTCAACCCACGTCCAATAGACGCCCGCCTTTTCCAAATTCGGTTGCGTGCCCTGCTCAACTTGAACCGCACGATAGATCGTGATGGGGAAGTCCACTGTGCTGAAGTGGGCGACATTCTCGTCGTAGCGGTACTCAGCCTCGTTGAAATCGTCTGGCTGGTACATCGGATTCGCGTCACACCAGTTGTCGAACGGCATGGGCTTGAAGTTCTGCGCTGCCGCACGGACTGTGCGAAGGTTCTTTGGCGGATTCTTCCACGCCTTCTCACCTTTGTATTTGTAGCCCGTGATCTGGATTTCTTCACCCGGATGAATGTTGATCTCCCGCTCATCGGCTGCCACGAGGTTCACGTAGGCAGTGCGAATCCAGTCGATCTGCTTGGGCGAACTCACGACGCCACGCAGGATTACGATGTGCGGGTGCCCAGCAGCGAGTTCTTCGTGCACATAGGCGTTATTCTCGTCGTAGGACCAATAGATGCCAGTCCCCTTCTCCGCGTATTGACCCTTGTTGATTTCCTTAAGGCTCACCGAGCCCAGCCCACGGTAAACCGTGAGGGGGAACTTCAGGGATTGAAGGCGATTCATAGTGATTTCCCATGTCGCCCCGAGCCACTCCCAGCCGATCTTGTCGAGCCACACTTCCTGCTCAGCCTCGGGCATCTTCTCCCAATCCTTGCCTTCGGCTTTCGCACGTCCAGCGGCTTCGGACCTGATCTTATCCCAATCGCCCTGTGCCTCGCTGAGGCTACCACCCCAAGCAACCACGTCCTGTAAATCAAGATCGTACACGCTGCCCGCTCCCGTCTTGAACAGGTCGGGTGAAAGCGATTCAAGCGACGGCAGGTCTTCCACACCCATCACACGCTCGGGGATGTCGGCGTAAGCATTCGTCTCCTCGCCCATCTCGGGATTCCTGTACTGCGTGTCGCTCATCGGCGGCGTCTTGTGGGATGCTGACTTTCGCGGCTTACCGAAAGGTACTCGAACCTGACCACCACCCTTCGTACTCAGGGTGATGCTGTCCACTTGGAAGGAAATGCCCTCGGCCCAATCCATTCCCTCATATTTGGCGGCAGCGTCAGGCTTGACGTAGGCAAGGGTCACGTGCGGTACGTAGGGAAAATCATCTTTGCGGGTGCCCATCGCTTCTGCGACCTTGTTGTGGAGAGCCTCAAGTTCGGGAGCGTGACACTGAACCACGATGGGGGCTTGGGCGTCAGAGCTTTCGCTCACGGAGAATACGTGCGTCTTCCCTAGCGTGACCGTAAACGGTTGCTGCTCGCCTACAACTTGACTCAACAGAGCGGGGTCGGGCTTTACCCCGTACTTAACTGTGATGTGTGGATCGTCCTCACGACCATCCTTGCCGAGTTCCTCATCTGGAATCTGCTTGGCGGCTTCCATCATCCCGGAGGCGGCATCAGGCGGCAGGTTGATTTGAGACGTGGCGTTTTTGTGGGGACCTGACTTGGCTTTCTTTGCTGCCTCAATGTCGGCTTCATCCTGAGCGGCGGAACAACCGAACTTCGCCATCGGAGCATTCGCCCAAAGGTCCTGAATTTTCTGCTCCTGCTCTGGGGTGCGGGGCAGATTCCATCCGCCGTATTGTTTGATACGCCCACGCCCACGAGTAAACACGTGGTCGTTCGTTTTGACCAGCTTGAATTCTCCCGAAGTCCAATCGAGTCCATCGAGGTACGCCATAGCCTGACGGCTGAGCCCCAGCGCCCATTGCCAGCCCAAACGTTGCTTGTGCCGACCGTAGACGTAGTTATTGAGCAGGAGCCAGTATTCTTTCGTTGGCTCATCGCTGATGACACTCTGATCGGAGAACTCGGTCACGAAGTCCGCTCCGTACTTCGCATTGAAGCGAGCGGCGACGGCCTGCCATTCTTTGCCGTGTCCCTCGGGTGCGAGTAGCTTTTTGTATTTGTTGTAGGCGTCGAACCCGACTTCCATGAGTTTCGGCTTCCCAATAAGCAGAGCCACTTCATGATGACACAGTTCGTGAGCGATAGTACGGCGAAGCGATTCCTCGTGCCCCAGTATGGACTTCTGAATGCCGATTGTGGTGTTGTCCGCACCCCAAGTGTTACCCGCCTCATCCCTACCCCGTTCCCACACATCGTACCCCAGCATACGGTTGGTCTGGTTTACGATCTTGACTTCGGGATGCGGGAGCCCGGAAGCGAGCACGCCCATCATTTCGTTAATGATGTTCTTGACCTGACCGATATCGGCGGCGGTTTTCTGTGCCGCAACCTTGGGATTCATGATGCCCATTATCATCAGTTCCCCGCCGTAGACCGAGGCAACCTGCTCAAAGTCGTTGCGTTCGTACCACTCCACCAAATTGAAGCCTTGGGCTTGTTCCTCAGCGGTGTCGGCAACCAACAGACAGATGCCCGCACCGCGATCCCCGGCTTCTCGCAAGAACTCGGCAAGCAGATAGTCCCCGTAGCCCTTGCCACGGGAATCCTCGTATACGTTGATGTTGTTTAGAACGGCGAAGGTGTCATACTTCTTCCGCAGGTCGGCAACAAACTCTTTGTTCGTGTAGCCGAAACGGTCGAGCCAATTCTGGAGTTGTTCCGCATTGGTGTCCGCTGTGTACCCTTCTGCGGAACCCTGATCTTCCGAGATGTTGATTTCCCGTACCGAAGAGGATGCCAGTTTGCTGAACGTCTCGATTTGGCTCTGCGGCACCATGATTTGAACCTTTGGGTAACCCTGATCGCGGAGCACGGAGAAGCGGTGCCGACCGTTGGTGAAATGCGCCTCACCACCCGCATTGTCGCTCCACGACACAATAGGAGCCTCAACTGGGGTGTTGGGGTTGTCCTGCCGCCACTGGGTAAAGCGAGCGTAGCGGTCGCCGATGTGATTGGTTTTATCCCCCGGAGCGAGGTACAGGTGTTTGTCCTTCGACCACTCGCGATCTAACTTTTGCGTATCAACCCAAACTAGCTCGTAGTCTTCGAGCTTCCTATCCGATGGTTGGGTGAACTTAAGCGGCGGCAACTCGGTTGCGGTCTTGCTCGCCATAACCTGCCGACCTTCGATAGCATCGGCTGGTGTGACGGGCATATCCTCATCGTACATGACCGCTCCCCAAATCTTCAGCGAATCCATCCACGTCTTCTTGCTCGCCTTCCACGCACGATTCGTGGCGTTCATTTTCTTCTGATCGTAATCCCCGTTCTCGTCTTCCATGAAATACGGGTCTTGAATCATGTTCTCGTCAGGGAGTAGAAAGGCTTCGTTGAACCTGCTAACGGGCAGCCGTAACATGGCCCCGCCCTCATACATGTCCGCCGTCTCCCTCACGCCCCAATAGCTGTGCCCCTCCACCTTCCCTTCGGTCAGGATGGACTTGAGGTCTCGTAACGTGGTGCCGTGATAGAGAAAGCCGTCTGTCTCAAAGAATGAGGTCGTGGTCGCGGGCTGTTTGGCTATCTTCCGAAGCAATGGGTTCATTCTAGCGTCCTACCATAGAAAGTGGAAGTTCAACGGCGGGACTTCTTCTTTTTCGCCAGTTTATAGCCCCTTTTGAGGGCTCGTTTGACCGACCTTGAGGGCGGTGTATCGCGGCGAATTGCGATGAGCGGGGTCACAGTAGGCCAGTATTCAACGCGGACGACCTTGCGGTTCAGGGGCTTTTGAGTCTTGGTTTCCTCATCAAGATAGGTAGTTTGGATGGCACAGATACCCATCATCACGTCTTGAGAATCCTGCGACTGCTCACAGTCAACTTCGCTGAACTGGGCGTCGTTGGCGTTCGGGTGGGTGTGAATGGTGCCGAGGTAAGTCAACCCGATCTCGGCTGCGTCCTCTTCATGTTCATCGATCTCGTAATCCTCGTACCGAAGGGTGCGTTTTCCGGGCTTGTGATCGACCTTCACAAAGGCATGAATGTAGAGGATATCGCTGCGTACTTTGCCCCACAGGGCTTCCATGTATTCCAATGGGTAATGATTCAGGGCTCGGCGACGGAACTTCGCCTCCTCCTTCTTATCGACCACAATGCGGGTGAAGGGTGCGACTGCCATGATGACTTATTTTTCCTTTGTTGCCTCGGCTTTCAACTGTTGAGCAAGAGCTATAACCTCACTGCGGTTTGGCAGAACCCACAGCGTGCTGACTGGTTTACCCGGAGCAAGTCTCTCCATGGCCTCACGAATGTAATGCGTCTCACTCGCGGGCGATTCCTCGGGCTTGTGATACCCAGCAGCTTCCCATGCTTTGCGGTACTTCTCATCGTCGGGCTTTTCCCAACGCGCTTTCCTGAGCGTCTCCGTGGCTTTCATGTAAATCGACCACAGGGATGTCTTGCTTCCAACAATAGCTCTGACAGCCGTCTCAATGTCGCCTACGGTCAGGGAGGCAGTCTTTCCCATCGACCGGGCTTTGAGACTCGTTGCCAAAGCTGCTGCAATTTCAAACCGAAGGCTTTCATCCGTGCGACCTTCGATGGCGAACTGAAGCTTTTCAAGCTCCCGTTCCCCTTCCTGCACTAACTTATTCAGGTTGCTCAGAGTTTCGTGCTCTTCGGGCGTCAATCCGCCCTTTGTGGGCTTGTAAAGCAGGTCGTGCGTGACCTCGGCCCATGCGTGCATCAGGACGGATGCTACCTGAATCTCGATCTGCGTGTCGGCGTACCGAAGCTCCTTCTTGCGGAGCGTCTCGGGGCGCAGGCGCACCAGATAGTGGGTTGCCGTGTAGCCCAGCGTATCGCCTTCCTCGGGCTTGCTGGCTTCGGGGAAGCTCTTTGGGGGTCGCACGGGGACGAATAACTTTTCAATGATCTGTCCAACCGCATCGCGGTCGGCTGGCATGTAAAGCGCCACACGGCAGCCAGCTAAATCGATGATGTCGTCGTCAATATCGCGGAACGTCTTATAGTTCCTCTTTTGATTTCGCTTGTACAGCTTTTTCCCCAGCCGATCTGGGGTCTTCGCACGGGAGCTAACCACCGCCTTGATCCCCGCATCCTGAAGAGCCTGATCCAATTTGTCCTGTACGAGGTGCGCGACTTCATCGTAGAAGTCCACCTCGTGCTTGTAGTTCTTCAAAAAGGCTTCGATGACCGTGTACTTCTCACCGGCCGCTGTCAGAGCGATCACATAACGGTTCTGCTTTTCATCATGCGTGACCGGATACCGTTTCTTGAGTCGGTCCCACGCTGGCTCAGCGGTAGCGGGGTCGCGTTGGTCATCCGACAGGAAATACTTCGCTCCTCGGCGCTTTACCTCGGCGATTGCCCGATCATAAATCTCCTGCCCCAGCCCGGTTTTCCGACGCTCCGGTGCGCTGATGAACTTTAGGCGATAGGCGGGCTCGCCTTTGTATCGGGTGCGGTATACGCTTGCACCACCCTGCCGCTCCCCGCTCGCGTCTAGACCGTTGATATCGAACATTGTCGAATCGCCCGTGATCCGCCACTGAAGGTCTTCGTTTGCAGCCTGCTTCTTGGCGGCGGCGTCCTTCTGTTTCGCCTTCACCGTGTCGAACAGGTACTCGAAATCGACCTCGGAGATGTCGCCCAGCAGTTCTTCGCCCGCTTGCCCAATGTACGCCTTTTCAGCTTCCTCTAGTGTGTCGAACCCCAGCATCACTTTGTACTCGTCGAACTCTCCATCAGGTGTGTTTTGCTCAACAATGTAGGCATATTCGGCATCTTCGTTGGGACCCCTGTAGATGTCGAGATTCTCCTTATCCCCGGTTGCCGTCGTGTCGGGGATGTAGCCGTAATCGACTTTCATCTCTGTTTTGAACGACGTACCGTCAGGTTTCTTACCGACGCGGGTGCTTCCCTTCGGCCACTCAATTATAACAGGGAGACCCCGAAATTCGGTAGAGTGTTCCTGTGGCAGCTTGTCGGCGATGACGATTTTCACGAAAATGCCCTGTTTTCTGTGGTTTTGGGGGTCTCTGGGTAACACGTTCGGTCCAGCAGCATCCCCTCATAGAAGATACCGAAAGCGGGGAGTTTAGGCTGGCATTGGTTATCAGAAATTTTTTCCGCATAGATTGTGACGGAACTTGGGTATTACAAAAATGTGGGAGACTGCACTCAAAACACGGCAGGCCAGCTCGCCCCCATCGGCATCGGCGCTATCATTTACAAGTGGCTCCGCACTGGCTCTACGCTGTCCCTACGCTGGCGCACCATTTTTGCAACTACGTGTTGCTTAGATGAGTCTCTTCTCGGAGGAAATGTTCTTGGCTAAGAAAAAAGATTCGAAGAAAGTCTCAAAGCAAACCCTCATCGCTGAAGCCCAGCGCCTAGCAACTCAAACAGACGAACTCACACGTGATTTTTTCCGTAACAAGAGTGAGTTCAAGGACGGCTGGAACATTTACTGGCCGACCTTCCAAGCCTTTCTCGCCGAAGCAAAAGTAGTCTCCAAGATCGCCAAGCCGTCACCCGACAAACAGGTCGAACTTGAGATCGAGAAAGTCCGCGACCGCAAGACCAATCTGAAAGCCAAATACGAAGCGGCTATTCACCGCGCCGAACGCGCCGAGGAAACCCTGTCGGTATTGCAGGACCTCCGCACCAAAACACCGCAGCATCTCAGCATCCTGCCGAAGGTTGTTACTGGCACCAGCGAATCAGTCGCAGTGTGGGCGGCAAGCGATTGGCACATCGAAGAAAAGGTCGATTACGCCGATGTCGAAGGTCGCAACTACTTCGATCTGAATACCGCGCATCACCGCATTGAGATGTACTGGCAGAACATGATGCGCCTGACGGACATCATGCAGAAGGACACCAACATTCCCGTCGTCTTTCTGGCTCTGCTGGGCGATTTCATCACCAACACCATTCACCCCGACGTGGCTGAAAGCAATCAGCTTGGTCCGGGCGATGCGATCTGGTGGGTGCAGGAGCGCCTTGTCAGCGGCATGAAGTTCGCCCTTGACAACCTCAGCAAGAACACGGTCCTCAAGGTCGCCTGTCACACGGGCAACCACGGTCGCAGCACACCGAAACAGCGCCAGAAGACTGAGCCTTCAAACTCGTGGGAGCGGTTGATGTACCGCGAAATGAAGATGATCTTTGACGGCGACTCGAAGTACGGCAAGCGCGTCGAGTGGTGCATTGCTGACGGTTACCACAGCACGCACGACCTGTTCAATGGAGCCTTCAAGCTTCGTACTCACCACGGCCACGCCATCGGTTACGGCGGCGGCGTTGGCGGCATCACGATTCCTGTCAACAAGAAGATCGCCAACTGGAACATCAACAACCCGAGAACTCCAAACCTCGATTTGTTCGGTCACTTTCACCAGTACATTGATAGCGGAACGTTCGTCACAAACGGCAGCTTGATCGGCTACAACGCCTTTGCTAACACCATCGGCGCAGCGTTCGAGAAGCCCACACAGGCGTTCTTCCTCATCAACAAGAAGTTCAACTCGAAGACAATGGCAACGCCAATTTTCCTCGACTAACTGCTGTGATACACTGAGGCTAGATGACCTTTCGCAATAGCCTCGACGCCGAAGAACTCCCCGCCCTGTACGAAATCGAGAAGGGGTGCTTTGAAGCACCCTTTCTCTGGAGTCAAACGACCTTCAACAACTCCCTCCTCAAAGCTGCCAAAAAGAACAACGTCTGGGTCGCCGAAGAAAACGGCAAGATTCTGGGCTTCCTGCTGGCGGATAAAGAATTCGGCAAAGGCTACATCGACACCGTGGATGTTTCCCCCAAGGCACGCGGGAAGGGGATAGCGACCAAGCTCATTGGCATGTACGAGGCGGCAGCTAAGAAGCGCGGCCTTGCGGAGATCAAACTGGAGGTCAGTATCGAGAACCCGGCGCAGGTGTTGTACTTCAAGCTAGGCTACCGGGTGACCGCATTCCGTCGCCACTACTACAAACTCCACTACCACGCGCTGACGATGGCTAAGAAACTTTAAGCTTGCGGTTCATGCGAGCTTCGATGCTCACCATTTGGAATTTGCCGCCCAACACGTCCTGAATCTCGTGAATCTCCATCATGCGATTCCAGCATCGCATACGCTCTTCTTCGAGAGCATCCATCTTGGTGCTATACTCCGCGAAGGTGCGAAGCAAGGTTTCATTGCTCATCGTCCTGACGCCGTTGCAGAACCTTTTGCTAGGCAACTTCGTCATTAGAGTTCCACTCCGTCGTCCAGATACTTTTTCTCGCCGCAGAAACACTCGACCGTGGCGCTGTCGCCGAGGCCGCTCGGGACAAAGATGACTTTGCAATGTGCGCCCGAGAAGTCGGGCACAACCTTACAAGTCTTCCGGTGTTCCTCTTGCCAAGCGGAGTATTGCTCTACCTGCGTATCGTTCAGTGTGAAAGTCCTCATGCACCAATCTTACCACGGGTGCGAGGCGGTAGTCAAAAAGGTTCCGATCTTGTTCTCGCGACCGCGCCAGCCGAGTGAGCGGGCCTTGGCGATGGTCTTGCGGTAGGAAAGTTTGTCGGGTACGAACTGGAACGCACGCTGATCCCTGATGGCGACTTTGTTCGTGCGGGCGTTAAACCCGAGCCAGCCTTCTAGGAGCCAGTAGCACATGTAGTAGCAGAGATTGGGTTGTTTGGCGTCCGCCGTGCGCTTGCTTCCGCAGACTTGGCAACAGGGAATCATTTAGCGTCTCGCGTACAGCCAAGCGCCGTGTGGGTCAACGGTGCTGATGTCCACGGTCGCCAGAGTCGAACGAACGCCCTTGGCAGGCGTCTTCCAGCCCGCTGCCTTGTAGATGTTGCCGTTGGCGTCAACGAAGCAATATACGCTGCGGCTATTGCTGCCCCGCATGGTCTGGACGATGCGTGTGTATTTGATGCCTTCGCGCTCGATCAGGAAGGTGTAGCCGATGCTGTTGAATTTCACGTTGAGGGCGGTGATGAATTCCGTGTTCGTCATACCCCTATTATACCCAAAAATAGACGAGAATCGATAGGATTTTAGAGGTTTATTGCCTCTGTTTTCAGCTACCTACGCGGTGAATTGACGTTGATCGTCATCGAGCCGTCACCGCTGGTAAAGCTGGCGCTTTTCTGACCGAACTGTTTGTCGATAGCGCCTAAGCAGTCGTCACGGTAGCAACTTTTCGTGCTCGGCTTGTCGTAGTCGTGTTCGATCTTAGGCGGCGGGTTGCTCTCCATTTGCCGCTGCGCTTCCCGTGGAATACTTTGATACGCATGTCCGACCGTGGTCGTGGTTACCGCCTCTACTTCTCCGTTGGAATCCGTTTCCACCACCTGCACGGGCTGCGCTGCAACGGCGGCTATCGGGGGAGGAAGCGCGGCTGCGGCAGGAGCAGGCTCGTCTGGAATGACGGGCGCTGGTGCCGCGAACAAATTGGCCGTTGCCATGTTGAACTCCTCGGTGCTGACCATGATCTGTTCCATCTGCCTGATCTGTTCACCTTGCATGACAATGGTCCGTTCGTTGTTGTACATCCTGATCTGTTCGGGAGTCGGACCACCAAGATCGTTGCGGACACTGTAGGCAGTGATGAACACGAACAGCGCGGTGATTCCGCCTATGAACTTTAGCCAACCGTACTTTGCGGCGGCTTCCACTTTCGGGACGGTCTCAAGAGCCTTGTCGCTGAGGTCTTTCACGCCTTTCCACGCGGGATCGTGGTTCTTTATTTCGTCATTAGCCCCGTCGCGGGCGGTGCTGCTGGTGTCCTCGCCTCCCTTTTGAGAGTCATGCTCAGCTTGCTGCCCCTCGTCAGGATCAGTGACGGCTTTGCTGGCATTCTGCGTGAATTTATTTTCGAGGTTCTCGCGGATATTGGAGAGGACACTCCAGAAACTCATGCTGGTTTCCTTGTCTCAGTCATCCCACCCGCACCGATAACCGCAGCGATGGGGCTGGCGATGGAGATTGCGATGCCGATGTTGTCCGCCGACTCATGACCGATCACCAGCGAGGCGAGCACGCCCAAAACCATTGGGATTATGAACCCCAAAACGGCGTACCCGAAGGCTTTCCAGCGAGTCTGGCTCATGTAGATGCAACGAATTAACATCACGAGACAAACGCAGTCGAGAAGAAACAGAAATGTGTTCATAGCACGTCCTTTGATTTGCAGTTTGGGTCTTCTTTGACGAAGGTGCCGTTGTCTTTCAGGATGTAGTCGCAGCCATCTTCCCCGTGAAGCATGGTAGTCCCGTCCGCTCGTTTGTAAAATCGGGGATTGGGTTTAACGTCGTTACAGGCTACGGTCAGCCCGCAGAGAATCAAGACAGCAAAGACCACGATTTGCTTCATGAGGACCATTATACCACAGTTATTGGATGCGGCTATGCACGAAGGTGCTATGCGAAAAGCTTGAGGTAGGCGTCCTTTTGGGTGCTCTGTTTGTTCAGAGGATGTTCGTCGGTCCACTCGACTTCGCGGGACGTGATCTCCATGACCTGAGGGTTGATGCAGTCGTTGGGGTAGTTCGCGTTCTCAAGAGTTTCCGCGATCTCGTTCATCGTCAGGTTGTCGTGGTTCACAATCAGCACTTCGATCTTGAATACTTTCGTTCTCATGGTTCCTCTCTTCGTTCTGGTTCATCAGCGCGTACTGGAGCCTCATGCGACCCGCTTCTGTGTCGGGCACCAGATTGCCGTCGATGGTAAAGAATCCTCGCTCATCAATCTCAACGCCAGACCGCTTAGGGGTCTCGACGATCACGGGCTCGAAGTCCCGCTTGAACATTCCAGCGGGCGGCTTAGGTAACGGCCCGCACTCCTTCTCCCACTCCTCTCAAGGTCTTTCTTCTTGATCCAGTACGGGGCCAAACCTTCGGTTCTGATCTTCTCGTAGTTTTCGGCAGACGTGTAGTGGTAGCCGATCATAAATTTCGGATTCGCTTTCCGTCCACTCGAACAAACTGCCGCAGGGGTCGCCCGCATTGAGGACAAGGAGCGGGGTTCTTGGCC
>Ga0302325_10000339_pt1 | contig 133326 bp, 113 predicted proteins | sample Palsa_T0_2_FD_201948 | JGI IMG/M metagenome (GOLD analysis project Ga0302325, IMG submission 201948) | Peat permafrost microbial communities from Stordalen Mire near Abisko, Sweden - Palsa_T0_2 | ecosystem: Environmental > Terrestrial > Soil > Palsa > Peat permafrost | place: Sweden: Abisko...
CGTACAAAGCTTAGTTGTTCAATCCACTCATCTTTGAACGTACGTGCGCCAGCGGTGGAGGTAATGGCTTGTATGCCGTAGGCTCGTAACACTAGGCAATCAAACTCACCTTCACAGATAACAAGCTGGTCTGGCTTTTCTTTTAGTGCTTCAACGTTAAATATAGCTGCTGCACCACCGCTGCTCATATACTTTGGGCCATCGGACTGTACAAAAGGGTCGTGACGTAACTTCATAAACAGTACATTGGAATTCGTATCACGGACAGGTATCGTGACCCAACTTTTGCCGTAAAATTCACCGTACCCTAGTTCATAATCATCAATATCTTCATCTAGCAACAAACGATCTTTTTTAAGCCACTCACGAATGTTGAGTGGCAACTGTTTGTGGCATTGCCCAGCCTGTTTAGTGGCGTCTTGTTTGGCTTCTTTGGGTTGCTTATAAGCAATGCGGCCATTAATAATGTCCAATGCCTCACGCAAGCTCTTTATACCGCCTTTCTCGCCGCACTTATGGCAAAAGTACTGACCAGTAGTGGAGTTGATGTATAGGTGGGCTTCGTTACCACGACTATCATCGTCACAGCTACTAAACCAGCAGCGAGTAATTAGTTCGTTGCCGTGTTCACGGAACTCAATGCCAATGTCTGTTAATAAGTTTTTAACTTCTTGTTCTGCCAGTATTTTCATTTTGTACTCCATACAATCTTGTTTTTAAATTTTTGGACTCGGCTTGATACTGTTTAGCGTCAACTTGTAATTTACCGTTCCAATAGTCTTGTGCTGCCCGCTCGATAGTCGGTGTTATCTCAAAGTGAAAAACAACACGACGACTATTTTCTTTCGGGTGCATATCAATGATTTCGTAACCCTTACTTAACAGGGCCACAGCTTGCCCGAAATCCTCCGTGTCAAAGGAGCTAGTGCCTTCACTTTGGCTTCGTATTACAATCCCCATCACGTTGTCTCCGTATACTTGCGTTCAAAGGTCCTAAGCGTAATCTTGCCCGTCTTGAGTTTTCTGATGTCGGCACTGAGTTTCTTGAACTCCTCCATGTAGTCATTCGGCTTGTTATTCTTACGCACATCGGCTTCAGACATAGTAAGCACAGCAACTTCTGCCCAATCTAATACGGCGATAGTCTTCTCACAAAGTTCGTAAGCTGTGCTGAACCACAGTAATACTTCCTGCAACTGATGTAAGTCGTCTGTCACCCACTTCCAAGAAGCTAGCTTGGTACTAATTGGGAAGTTTTTGAGGACTTTTATTGCATATTTAAGGTTACTAATAACCTCCTTAACTGGTAGCTCCCAGAGCAGGTAGCCTCTTGCACCATGATCAATGCCACCACAAGTCTTTTTAGCTCCAGCAAATCCAATTTGCGCCCATGCTGGAAAGCTCCATCTGAATTCCCAACAGGGGTCTAGAGCTATGCTTAATGGGCTATAAACTTCACCCGCATGACGTGCACGAGTTATGTGCATATAGGAGGGGGGTGTAACCCATATTTCGTTATCATTTTCCTCTGTATTGCCATGTGCTCCAAGGTCATCAACCAGAGTTCTAGCTCTATCCTCTTTATATTGTTTGTATAGTTCTTCTCTCAGTTTTGGTTCTGGGATAGCTTCCAATGGGAAGCTCAGTGCAATGAGACATCTATTTGCCATTTTCATTTTCCATTCTGGGCATTAAAAACACCCGCATTACGTTTACGGGCATAATCGTATAACCTAGGGTGTCAGAAAAGTTTTCTGTCGTTATTTCTTATAAGATGGGGCTATAAAAAAGCGGGTTTCGTCTACTTTTATCAGCTTATCGTCCTTAAGTTCCTCTGGTAGCTTATTATTAATTGCTGTCTTAAGACTTTTGGCTTTTTTGTGCCAATTTGCTTTAGTGCGAGGGTTGCTAACAGATGGTTTCTTGTATATTTTTTCTATTGGTAAACCGTCATAAAAGTACTTGACACTAAATAGAAGGCGCATTAACGTGGCTTCTTTGGTCTCTTTTTGGCGCTGTTTTTGCTTGGTAATAGCAACCAGAACGCCAGCAAGGTTCAAGACACCGCTTTGGTGGCTATAGCTACTCGGCGTAACCTTGAGCCTGTTGATGTCTATACGCTGTGTTGCCGATCCGAAGCCGTTTACACCAGAATGGCTAACGGCTTTTGCTAATACAATTCCAAAAAACGGTGAAGTTGCGTCACTCTCAGGGGCAAAATTCTTGATTGCCAATTTACCTTCGGTCACCTGTGTAAAGATTGTCTCTAATAATCTGGTGGTTTCGGACAGGGCTATACCGAGTAATTTGTCTCCCTCTTTATGGCTGTTAATCCAATTCAACACGTCTTTTTCTTGCTCTCGGTAGGGTGCATAGCCATTCAGCGGGGAAAACAGCTCGCCGTGCTTAAATCTGTTGAGGTAATCTGCGAACCTTGCCTGCAGGCTAAGTCGATCTTGCACGTAAATCCCAAATGAAAGTTGACCGTGGAGGCTGCTCGTAACCAGCCCGTCTTTGCTGGCCAAATCGGTGATGTTAACCAAATCAAGCTCCTTGTCTTGTGACTCGTAGGGTAGGTTCTTTTCTATGGTGGCTAGTAATGTACTAGCGTCATCATCCTCTAATTCTTCGTTAATCTGGTTACGGTAGCCCCACAAATGGATGGTAACATCGTTAAAGTAGACAAGTCGGTCAACTTCAAGTGCCTTCATTACACGAACGGCGTGAACCAGATTCTTGCTGTCGTTAACAAAACGGTTGACGGCTTCTGTAATTTGTTCTGGCTTCTGCTGTGTGTAACCCGCCAGCAAGCCGTAAATAAATACAGTCCTCTCGTCCCAATATTCAGAGATGTTCATATCCATAATCATTACTGGACTATTATGGGGTATCATCTGGGACTTACAAAGCACAGGCTTGTTTAAAATATAATGGGGAGCGAGGGTAGGCTGCTATAATGCAAACAAACAAAGAGGCAAAGCTAAGCCGAGCCTTCGGGCTCGGTTTTAATTTGTTATTCTAAGAGGTAATGAAAGTGGAAAGAAAGAGAAAACTAGTCTACATACCTATGGCTGCGGATATTCTGCATCCAGGGCATCTTAATATTATTAAAGAGGGCCAAAAACTTGGTGAGGTGGTGGTTGGCTTATTAACCGATCAAGCAATTGCAAGTTATAAAAGAGTCCCCTTTATGAAATATGAACAAAGACTTGAAGTTATCCAAAGTATTAAAGGTGTAGATAGGGTTATCCCGCAGACAGCACTAGATTATCGTCCAAACTTACGTAGGCTCAAACCTGATTATTTCGTACACGGGACTGATTGGCGCAGAGGTGTAATGAGTAAGCCAAGGCAACAAGCCATAGAAACAATTGCTGAATGGGGCGGCAAACTTGTTGAGCCAGAGTATACAGAGGGCATTTCAAGCACAGAGTTTCATCAAAAGCTAAAGTCCTCAGGAATATCTCCTGTGGCACGCCTAGCTCAGTTAGAGAGGCTCTTAGAGACTAAAACTACAATTCGTACACTTGAAGCCCACAACGGACTAAGCGCCCTTATAGTTGAAAATATGCATATCAAAAGCCAATCAGGTAAGACTGAGCAGTTTGATGCTATTTGGGTTAGCAGTCTCACCGACTCAATAGCAAAGGGGAAGCCAGATATAGAACTGGTTGACAGAACATCAAGGGTTGCGACAATCAATGAAATTCTTGAGGTTACTACTAAACCGCTCATTGTTGACGGTGATACTGGTGGTCATGTTGAGCATTTTGTCCACACTGTACGGACACTGGAAAGACTGGGAGTATCTGCAGTCGTCATTGAAGACAAGAATGGGTTGAAAAGGAATTCGCTGCACGACAGGCCGCAAGACCATAGGCAAGAAGATATAGAAGTTTTTGCTACCAAAATTAAAACTGGCATTGAAGCACGAGTTCACGAACAGTTTATGATAATTGCTCGAATAGAGAGCTTGATAATAGGCAAAGGCCAAGCCGATGCACTTAAGAGAGCCCGAGCTTACATAGACGCTGGTGCAAGCGCAATAGTGATTCATTCAAAAGAAACAGACGGGAAAGACATAAAAAAGTTTGCTGATGCTTACAATAAGCTGGAAAACCGAAAGCCTCTGATGCTAGTACCCACATCCTATAACGGAATTTACGAACAAGAGCTAACCAGCTGGGGTGCCAATATTATTGTTTACGCTAACCATTTATTACGTGCGGCCTTCCCAGCAATGCAATTAGCGGCAGAAACAATTCTGGAAAATGGCAGGGCAAGTGAGACCGAGGCAATCTGCACGCCGATAGAGGATTTCCTAAAGATGATTCCAGGTTCGTAAATAGCTATGCCGATAAAAACCAATCAGCTAAGTCCATCTGAATTGTATGAAGCCCTTACTAAAAACGGAGTAGATTATTTTTGCGGTGTACCAGATTCACTTTTAAGTTCATTCAGTTTTTACCTTATAGAACACGCTAAAAACTCACACGACATTGCTGTTAATGAAGGCAACGCCGTGGCTTTAGCGATTGGCTATTATTTGGCTACTGAAAAAGTGCCTTTAGTTTATATGCAAAACTCAGGGCTTGGTAACGCCATCAATCCCTTAGTATCATTGGCTGATCCTTTAGTAATGGGTATTCCGCTACTTTTACTCATAGGTTGGAGAGGACAGGCTGGCAAAAAAGATGAGCCACAGCATAAGAAGCAGGGTTTAATAACGACCAAATTGCTATCTGACCTGGATATACCTTACGTTGTCCTTTCAAGCAAAAATGCTGAAGTTTCTCAACAAGTAGCGAGTGCTATTAAGAACATGCGGCGATCTCATAAGCCATTTGCCCTGCTTGTGGAAGATGGTACGTTTATTCCACCCATCAATCAGATAAAAGAAAATAAATATACGTTGAGCCGTGAAGATGCAATCAAAGTCATAGTTAGTAGTCTGGATAGCTCTGACGTGGTTGTAGCTACCACAGGAAAAGCTAGTCGTGAACTTTTTGAGCACAGGGAAGTTGCAGGCCAAAACCACGCTCAAGATTTACTTATCGTTGGTGGCATGGGGCACGCATCCACTATTGCCCTTACAATTGCTCGACAGAAACCAAAACTAAAAGTTTATTGCATTGATGGGGATGGCGCAGCCCTGATGCACTTGGGCGCACTGGCGAACATTGGCAGTAGAGGGCCAACGAATTTTTATCATTTCATAATCAACAACGGTACTCACGAATCAGTAGGGGGACAGCCTACGATTGCGTTTAACATTGATATTCCAGCTATAGCAAAAGCTTGCGGCTACAAACATACTTATTCAGTTAAGGATAAGTCGGGGCTTAAGAACGTTTTACGGGCTACGGGAAAATTGACGGGTCCAATTTTGGTAGAAGTTAGGGTGAATAATAAGTCACGCTCAAACCTTATACGACCAACCACTCACCCTTCAAAGAACAAAGAAGACTTTATATCATTCCTAAAAGACGAATAGCCTTTAAAAAAGGATTACAGGTGTTTATGCATAGTTATGTATTTTCTATATACCTTAACGCCTGGCCGCTTCATTTTGTAGACAGCATTACCAACTCGTATCGTGGAATATATAGCAGCTTTTAAGTCGTCCTTTTCTGCTTGATCGTGTACTTTCTTAATCAATATTCCAGACAAATTCTTATTACGATACTCAGGCAGCAGACCAATGGTTTTGACGATAAGGTTTTGTTTGTAGGGATATGCAACAATAAAGCCTATGGCATTGCCTTTGTCCTCTAAGAAATATGAGTAGTCAGGGTCAAATATGGGGTCATGGTCAGCAACGTTATAAACTCTTTCCTCCCACGACAGAACAGGACAGTAGATACTAGTGCTTGGGAATATAGCGTTCATAAGTTCGTGATAGATTTTCAAATCATCCATCTGCCGAGACGTATTGAATGGTCTTAAAGTAAGCCTTGAGTATTCTTGAGCAGGCTTTTGGAGGGCCAAGAGCTTTATGAAGAGTTTGTAATGTTTTGATATGCCAGTAACATAGCGGTTAAAGACCTTAAAACCTGCTTCCTGGAATGCTTCAATGTACCAAGCAGGGTTTACTGGCTCACCAGGGACTTTGTAATCGTCACTTAAATTGAAGCGGTAATCCCTCGTTATAGTGCCATTAATTGGGCCGTAAACGTCTTTAATACCTTGCTTCTCTTTCAACCACTGACACGCTTGCTCTAGCACTTTTGAGCCCACAGAAGTATCTGTACAGGCAAAAAAGCCAACTAGCCCAATGCCTGGTAATCGCTTATCAACCATTGCTATAACATGTGCTGAACCTTCTGAGCTTTCGATTGAGAAGGGTTGAGCCGTAACAAAATTCCACAAAGGATTTTGGGGCTGTAAATGTTTCTGCCATATTGATTTAGCTATTGGCAGCGTTTCTTTATTATGAGTTTGCTCAGTTATGGCATTAAGTTGTTTAAGACTGGAGTTTAGGAAGCTAGGCTTAGACATTTTTTATATACAACCATAAAAATAGAACTGCATAGGCTAACTCCAATTGAGCCAAAAATGGATGAGGTTTTTTAATTAACCGTGATGAAATCATCAAGGGAATCATAATGGCTAAAATTAAGACAGATATTTTTGCTTGAAATAGCAAAGATACAAGCAGAGCATATTTGCTGAACAGTACAGGTAGGCCAGTATAGTATTTTTTGTCAGTTTCAACATATCCTGCGACAGTGAAGCGACCAAGTCTTATAACTGCAGACAAGCAGTATAAAGTAGTCACAATGACTGCCCACCATGCCCAGTTTGCTTCTATATTAATAACAAGAGCAGGGAACAATACCCATCCAAGTACGTCATATAGTGAGTCAAAAACGTGGCCATAGGGCGATCCCCCATATTTTCGTGCTACTGTACCGTCCACGTAGTCTAGAAACATTGAAACAAAGGCTAAGGCGATTGCTAGCTCTACTTGTTTATGCCAAAGCAGCCAGAACGCATTGACGATAAATAGTACTGCCAAGAAAGTGACATAGTCGGCCTTTGACAACTCTTTGAGAAGATGTTTTTTCGCCATTGCTATATAACCTCTACCGCTGCTTTTGCAGAATTAATACGTACCTTCATTCCTGTTTTAAGTTGCTGGGTAGCCCCTTCAACGCCAATGATGCTTGGTATGCCTAGTTCCCGAGTAACAATTGCAGCGTGAGACAAAATGCCCCCGTGTTCAATAATGAGTCCCTTAGCGAGCGCTATCAATGGTGTCCAGCCAGGGTCAGTATGAGAGACTACTAAAATATCAAACGGCTCTTTAGGAATAATCGGCTTATCTAAGACTATAACTTTTCCTTCTACTGTGCCTGGAGAGGATATGGTACCAGCTAGCGATTTCAATGCTTGAGCAGTGTTTGTGCTAGATTTTGTAAAATCTTTTGGCAGTTTGTCCGTGAAACTTGTTGTAATAAATCTAGCTGGAGCTTTAATTTTTTTGTAATGTTCATAGCTCTTTTTTCGTAAACTAATAACCTGCTTAATGTCTTCGTTATAGCCAGTTCCATTAACTAATCGGAATAACTCCTCTATGTCTAAATAGTAAACATCATTAACATCATCAATCTGACCTTTTGACTGCAACGATTTTCCAACCTGTATAAATAAAGCTCGTAAGTAAGCGTATGCTTTCCCTCTCAACAGGCGATTATGCTCCCTAATTCTCAAGTGATGCTTCAGCCGCCACAGTAGTACTTTGTATGTAAACTTTTTAATAGGCCCAAGCTTCTGCATAATTCTATCGTTTCTTTGCTTTTCGGCTTCAAGCGCAACTTTCTGTCTTTCTTTGGTGGCTCCACTATCCAATTGTCGGTAGGTTTTAACTAGGCCGTAAAATCCAGACAAAGGAAGTAAAGGATTTTTTGCTTCGATCTTTTGGTCTTCGGCAAAACGGTGAAGAAATTTAGCTCGATACTCCTTAATAAGTTTTCCTGCATCAGTTGATAGTAGGTATTCATCCAGCTTTTCGTAATTATCTTGCTGCAAAAGTTTTCGTGCGGTTGGATTGTTACTAATATAATTGGCTATTTCACTAAGTAAATTAGCTTGTCGTGCACTAATAACATCATGTAATGCACCTAGAAAATCTGTGGCATTATTATCCTCTCCAAACCAACGGCGAAACTTATTTTTTAAGATGCCGTGATAAATCATAACGAAGAAATCGTTATCAGCACTGCGACCCATATGCGGGATTACTGTTTGCTCAATAAATGCGTAACGGTCAAGCAGAATGAATAGATCGCTGCCAATGGGAAGAGATTCGTACTTTTTGTAGCTATTCTCTAGGTAACGCCAGTAACGCTTCTTTTCTCTTTCAAAAAGGAGTGTCCTACGAACTACTCTCAAGGAAAATTTCAATTTATAGCTAAGCGGATAATGACTTGGTGGAAGATAGGCGGCATTACCTACTGTTTGTAACTGTTCATCCAGGTATTTTTGATTTTGACTGTTGTTTGGAAAAAGCCCGATAAACCTGTACCAGTTAGCAAGGTTGTAGTACATACGTCCCGCAAAAAGGCCAACCATTGCGTTAAACGTTCGTTGACTAGCTTCTAGCTGGTACCAGCTTAGTCCAGCCTCGTAGCCTTGAGATTTATATACCAGCTCATAGCCACGGCGAGATATGGAAAAGGTAAGTGGGGTAACAATACCAGGGAAGCTCTCGCCAATGTTAGCATTGTCCCAAACCTGTAAATGACCTATTCGTGTGATAGGGCGAGTCTGCAAAGCGTACAAAACATTGCCTGCGAACGCCCATTCAATATCCTGGGGAGACTGCAAGTAATCTTCAACTTTTTCGCCTAATCTCTGAAGCTGTCTCGTTTGAGCTACTGATAACACCAAGTCCTTTTCTGTTGCCCGTATGTCATTAGTAACTCTGTCTACGTGTATGGATAAAGCTTCATCACCCTCAACTACCTTGCTTCCATGACCAACAACGGCGTTTATGAGCATCTCAGGGCGACCGCTTGCTGGGTTTACCGTAAACAAAACACCAGCCGTATCTGGCTCTATATATCGCTGGACAATAGCATGAACTTTCAACCCTTTTTTATTGCTGTAGGCAGTACTAGGTTTGCTTTTGGCTACTTTTTTTAAGGCTTCGAGGAACCGATCCTTGCCCTGTATGTTCATTACGCTCGTATACTGACCAGCAAAAGATTGTTCAACACTGTCTTCGTCTTCCGCTGATGACCGTACGGCAACCGTTTCACAATCGTGTTCGTTGCACCATTTAATAAAAGCATCAGTTAACTGCTCGACTACTGTTACATCATCAAGTCTTCTTAATGATTTTGCGTTTATTTCGTAGAACTCTGGTACATGTAAATCAAGAGCTTGCAATACATGTAGATTTTTTGCCTTTTCTCCATACATATCATTTACTCAGTAAAATTGCCATGGCGGAGCACAAGAACATTACTAGTGATGCTCCGTTTAAGAATTCAGCGTTCTTAGTTATGGGCTTATGCTCGTATCTAATTATCGTCCAGCCGACAACTAGGATTCCTATTATTAATAAGAACAGCCAGCCAAAATTAGATTGCATACGGTATATCAGAAAAACAGTAAAGCCGATCACTGCTAAGGTGAAGGCGGCAAATGATGCCAAGGCTACGCCAATCCCAAGTCTATAAGAGTATCTGTCCTGTGCCTTACTTTTATCTGTTCCACCTACGGTACGAGAAGACTCAATCATGCCTATCATAAGCATCACATAGGCAAAATATATAAACTTATCATTCAGGGGTTGAATGTTTAATACCGTCAAAATTAGCCAGGCAAGTATAAACAATTGAACATAGTGTGAAAATTGATAAGTTAAAAAGTGCTTTCGAAGCCAATCACGTATAAAGAACTCTTTTCTGGTTAGGTAAGAGTAGGCTTGCTGAAGGCAGGCCAAACCAAAAACTAGCCATGAACCTGACAAAGCTGCCAAGACTAAAAAGCTAGCAACAACTCCGTTTTTCAAATGAGATAGCTCTTTTAACGTAATAACACCTCTTTGGACTGGTCTATCTGGGTAATACTCGTTGTCATGTTCAAAGTCTTTTGGCTCATCAGCTAAACGTATCTGTAAAAAATATAAAATAATCATTAAAGTAGCAATGGTAACCTGAAACCACTGAAAACGGTCGTTAGCTCTTGCTGCTGCGGCTGTTACGGATAATGCAATAGCAGCCATTACTATTAAAGGTATGCGTTCGTTTTGAAAAATCCAAAACCTATACACAAACGATTGTTTCGAATAAGGCGGCTTTAATTTGCTTTCTTTATAAATTATCTCAAGGCGGCGTTTTTCATCTTTACCCATTTACAGATCAGTATATTATACTTCCATACAGATGAGGAAAGAAAAAGCCCAAATAGTTTTAAGTATTGTCGAAGTAAGCTTCTTTGTCGCATTAGTGGTTGCTTATAACTTTCTGTGGCCAGTACTGCTTTTTGTAGCTCTTAGCCATGTTCCAGCAAAGGTTTTAAAGAAGTAACCATGCTTAAATCTATTGTCAAATTTGCGAGAGTAAGAATTATCGCCACCTGCTTTGCCTTGGTATTTTTGGGCAGTGCCGCTGCGGGTTCAGTAACCCCTAAGACCATACTCGCCTTTATACTTATTGTTGCGTTTACTGTCCACGCCAACTCCATTAACGACTATTCCGATAGAGACATTGACGAGATAAACCTAAAAGATGCACACGACAGGCCACTAGTCACGAAGGACATTACTAATACTCAATTTTGGGCTATTCATTTTACTAGTGGATTTTTGGCTCTTGGGCTGTCTATATTTTATGGGCTTGGTGGGGTTGTTCTAACGCTAGCAGTGCTTTTTATTGACTATATTTACTCCCTGAAACCACTACGTATAACAGACAGGACTTTTGCTAGTCCGCTTTTGTTGGCAGCTGCATATACCTACTACTCTTTCTCATTAGGATTTTGGTCAGTTCATACGAGCACAACATATCCTTGGCTGCTTACAATTGGTCTCTGTTTCGGCTTCATAGCTAGGCTACTACTTAAAGACTTTAGGGACGTAAAGGGAGATAAAAAGCACGGCAAGATAACTTTTCTTTTACGCTTTGGCTCAAAGGTCACTACTTCTGTCAGTGGTGTATTTTGGATTGCAGCAATGCTGATAGTAGTAGCCGCAACTTCTTTTCCATTCGGAATCATCATACCTCTCCTAATAGGCTCTGTAATGGTTTGTAAATGGCTGTTACTCCTGTCCAGGGCACGCTCAATAACTGAACAACAAGAACTAGTGGCTATTATTGCCAAAGCCGCTAATTTCGCAATTATTACTATCTTGGCCTACTTACTTTGCCATCAACACGTAGGCTTATCGGCTACAGAGAAAGAGGTGATACCACTAGCAGTAGGGCTAGTACTACTAGCCTTTAATTGGCTACAGAACTTAGATTACGTAAAGGTAACTAATGGCAGATCAAATTAACAAAGTCTTATCCTATTACAAATCAACAAACTTTGATTATGAACACTTTTGGTCTGGTAAGCGTGCTTTAGCCCTCCACTTTGGTTATTATGATGACCGCACAAAGACCCACGAAGCTTCACTTATGAGGCTGAACGAGGAACTTGCCAACCTAGCACATATTAACGCTAACGACATAGTTTTAGATGCTGGCTGTGGATATGGTGGAAGTTCAATCTGGCTAGCTGAAAATATCGGCTGTAAGGCAGTAGGAATTACGGTAGTACCATATCAAGTTTCTAAGGCTCAGAGTTATGCGGGCAGTTCATCAGCATCACAAAAGCTTCACTTTATAGAAGGTGATTATTCCAACACTGGTCTACCCAAAGAGTCGGTTACGGTGGTTTGGGGACTAGAAAGCATAGTCCACTGTGAAGATAAGCAGAGATTTGTTAAGGAAGCTTATCGGTTATTGAAGCCTGGTGGCCGTATCCTTATATCTGAATATATGTTAAGAGAAAAACCGCCCTTAACTGAGGAGGAACATAAAACCATGAAACCTTTCTTGAATGGGTGGATGATGCCTGACCTTTTAACACCTGGTCAATATACTAATATGCTAACGAAGGCAGGTTTTAGTAACGTGGAAATCCATGATTTATCGGATAATGTTGAGCCTTCTTTAAAAAAATGCAGACGCAATGCTAGTATGGCGTTACCTTTTGTCGGTACTTTACGCAGGCTTAGGCTTATCGATCAAATAAGGAGAGATTATACGGTGGCAAACTATGAGCTATACGATACTTTTCGAGCGAAGTTGTGGCGTTATAAAGTAATTGTTGGCACCAAACCAAAATAGTTTTACTTCAGTAATTCGGGTAGTTGATAAACATGTTCCATCAACTGTTCGGGTGTATGCGCAACACCCCCTTTTATTGGCGCACCAATATGTACTTCGCAGTGCCAGCGACTCTTCCAATCAATGTGAGCAGGAATGAGAAAGCTATTAGGCTCTGTTGCTAAGATTGAAACACCAGATTTTGCTACATGTTTTCTTGTACGCATTCCTGGGGGGAAAATAACCACCGTTTGATTAGAAGCCATCAACGATCTTGCTTTGTCTAAACCGTACGGTTTGTTGGCTTCGTAATGTGCAGGGAAGCCACCCAACACGTTTAGAAATGCACGCAAAGAACCTTTGAAGTATGAGTTTTCTACAAAAAAGCGAAATGGCAGTAACTGCTTAATAGTCCTGAGTGGGAGTGACGCAGAGATTATAAATGGGTCAAGCATGCTCTGATGATTAGAGTACAAAATGTAAGTTGCTTTACTACCGTTTGATTTGAGATTAAGAGCTGCGGTGTCACGATAGAGTTCATTTCTAACTACAAGCAACCTTATAGTTAGGAGAATAGGGGCTATTATTATCTGAGTACTTTTGACGAAAAACTTCTGAGCTGTGCTCTCAACTAAGGGATAATCGCTGGCGGCGATTTTTGTTTCAGGCTGCATAGAAATTATTATTACACATTAATAAAACATGCAGCTAATCAAAATGAACCGCTTATGCTACTATAATTCCATAATGAATATTAACTCTAGGGGGCAATAATGGGCAGCTCAGGAACAAAAATAGTAGTGGATCTCTTTTTTATACATGCGACTCTCGGTACAGCAGTATTATCGTGGTGGTTTTTAACTAAGAAAAAAGCCGTGCTCAAGGATTTTGGATGGGGCATGCTTGGCTATACTCTAGGTCTTGCTGCTTGGACAGCCGTTGTGTTAATTAGACCAACAGACTTAAAGCCCTTAATTTTAGTTGGAGTAGTTCCATTTTTACTAGGGAGTCTGGCCTATGCAAAAGCAGCATCTGACAAATTTCCAGTTAAAGCCAGTACCCTAATATGGCTTGTAGCGGTCTTGATTGCAGCAACGTTCATTGCACGGACATTCTTTTATCCATCTGATCCTTACTTCTCAAGTAAAGGGTTACTTTTCTTTGGCTTAAAACCAGTACCGATAGCTCTTTATATCGCAACTCTGTCAGTTAGCTTTTTGCCTGCTATTCGTGCCGCAGCCTCCGCTATAAAAGATAAGGCGATGAAGTCAGTCATGGGAATTGGTTTAATGGTTCTTTATATTAATGCAATTATTCTAGTAAGTGCTAACGACAACACGCTGCTTCTTATCAATGGTGTAGTGTTAAGCTTGGCTTTATTGATGCTTTGGGTAAAGGCTCTGAGCTCACCAGCAACGACCTAACTAGTATTGAAATAAAAGAAGAGTTTCCATACATCAACTAGTCACCACGAATTAATATAGTGGGTTGAGTGGTGGGGTATTAAAATATACCTTATGGGTCCAACCTTACTTTTAGATAAATCAGCATTAGAAAGCCTTAGTGTTGACGAGGCTGTGTGGCTTGATATGTTCTTTGGTGCAAACATAACGCCCTTGCTTTACGTTGAAACGCTAGCCGATTTAGAGAAGACTGACAAAACTGGCCGTAGCAGTGAACGGATTGTTGCCGATATTGCTGGTAAAACTCCAGTTAATTCTACTTTTCCCAATGCCCACCACTACGACATGATTATTCAAGACTTGCATGGCAACTCACCTCCTATGGATACGCACCAAGTCCCAATTGCAGGAGGTGAACCAAAAATAGACCCAGACGGTAAACTCGGCTTCCATGTAAATGAATTCCCTGAGCAAGCAGCTTTGAATCGGTGGTTTCAAGGTGAGTTCCATGAAATTGAAAGGGACTATGCCAAAAGTTGGCGGAGCGGCCTCAATGCATTAAATCCTGATTTGACTACAGAATGGGTTAAAAACATAGTTCCTTCAGACAGGCATTTCAGTAACTTAGCTGATGTAAAAGCGTTTGCTGATGAATTTGTTCAAAAGACTGGTCTTCCTGAGTTGAGCTTCATGCTCCAGCTGCTTGGTGTGCCAAAGAAAATGTGGATCGGTATTCAGAAAAGATACATTAACCAGAATCAGCCAGCCTTGGAAAAATTTGCACCTTACTCGTCTTTTGTATTAAAGATAGAGATTTTTTACTATCTCTGCCTTCGTTCAAGTTTTATTTCTAAAGAACGTGCTAGCAATAAGGCCGACATTGCTTACTTATATTATTTACCGTTTTGCCACGTTTTCGTATCAAAAGACAACCTACACGCTAGAACAGCAGAGTTGTTCATGGAAACAGGTCAAGCTTTTGTTAAGGCACAAGACCTGAAAGTTGCATTAAAAGAAATGGATGAATATTACGCTAAATTCGAAGATGAAATAGAAAAAGTTGGCTTAATGAGTTATGTTGGCTATCCTCCGACTGATGTCGAAAATCTTGTGACACAGCTATGGGACAGATTTATGCGACCTGATTGGCGTGAAATAGAGAGTAATAAACTGGCTGGCAAAGATGATCTACCAACTGATAAGGAGCTAGTTGAGCAGCTAAAAAAGCAAAGGGATGAAGCTCAACCCGTTACTGGTCCAGTTGATACTTCTAATGTTGATTACGCAATGATTAGTCGCAAGATGAGTGTTCGAAGGGGTAAGTGGCGAATAATATCGCACGAAGTAGAAAAACAGGCCAAAGACGTTGAGCAGTAAGTGGCTACCACTCACCGCCAACAGTACTTTGTAGCTCTTTTATATATTCTGGCAGGTAACCACGGGTTCTTTTATCTAGTTCGGGCATGTCAAAGGTGATAACGAATGGTATGGTTGCGACCTGACGATGCCGCATGACACCTGAGAGGACATGCAGCTATTCTAACAGACAAACGCTGCAGACTAGACGCGTAGATTGGCCCGTATTTGCGATCAACACAGGCCAATCTACGCAAACCCCAAGGACTACAGAAGACTTATTTAATAATGACTAGGACTTAGAGCTGATCACCAATAAATGTATTACCAACAGTGTTAGCCCAGGCACTTTCTTGACTACCACTTAAAACATTGGGAGCCGGTGGGGAAGAGCTCTTGGTAGTGTTTAACACCGCTCCAACCATGTAGGCGTTGCTGTCATGCAAACCAATTTGAGTCCTATTAATATAAAAGGGCACAGAGAACACTACCAATAACAGAACAATTACTAACACCTTTTGAAAGCTATGTTTAATCATATTTACAGTCTACTGCCAAGTCCAATTGTTTTCAATAGAGGTAAGATCGAAATTCTTACCGGTTCTTTGGCTATGAAAAACAATCACGAGATTTCCTTGAGCCGTGGAATTATAAACATAGGCAACAGTACCGGCGCTGCCATCAGTAGCACTTAGGCCCACAGCATAGTCCGGACTACCGGCAAAGGTGCTAGATCCTTGAGTGGATATTGAACCACCCGGTATGGAGTTGACAACGTTTTGTGCATCAGACTGAGCAGCTTGAGGCAGATTAGCGGTTGACAGTCCTGCTACCTGCAAGACCCTTACTTCATATTCTTCTCCGCTGGTTGTGTCTTGGCCGAGGAAGGTACAACTTCCAGATGTTTGGGTGATGGTTAGTGCAGCAGGGACTTTCGTCGTGTAACACGCCGTTGAAATAGTCCGTGTGGCGCTGGAGGTGCTCTTAGTTGTTAGCCCACTAATTGGGTTTGATTTTTCTTTTTGAATTTGTTCCGCGGCCCTCACCCAGAAGAAGATCGAGACTGCTATAACCGGCACGGCCAGTATAATACCGATGATCGCAAAAACCCGGCGCGGAGACTTTATCGAGGTAGTCCCGAAAATTAGAGCTAAAATACCAAGAATTACGCCTACTAGCGGTATTAGCCAACCGACACAGCCTAGTACACCGAGGACAAAAGCGGCTATAGCCTTACCGTTATCGTGCGTATTTGCTGCTGGGTTGGTTGTGTTTAATGGGGCTGTACCAGCGGGGCTGCCCACAAAGGCCCCATTCGCGCCGCTATAAACAGGTTGAAAGGCCTGGGGTTGTGCCGTAGGTGTTGGTTGCGGCGGAGGTGGAGTAGCTGGTTGGGTACTGGGTTGCTGGCTTGCTGGGGCTACAACTTGGGGCTGTGCGCTCGGAGGCGTATTCGGCTGAGTTGTTTGGGCAGTGCTGACCGCTTGGCTCGGCTGGGGGCTGCCGCTTAATTGGAAGCCACAATTACCACAAAAAGTAGCTCCGGGTTTCGTCTCTTGGTGGCAGTTTGGACAAGTCATGTTTGAGTTTTAAGCGCTAGCTTTAACTTGGATTATAGTTTACGTCCGCAATATTCACAAAATAAAGTGTGATCGGCGTTGACCCTACCACAATTACCACAAAATTTGGGTGCCGCTGCTAGTAATCTAGCCGCAATTGCCTTATCTAGGTCGTTGGCCTCCATAAAGTACAGGAAAAGTCCTAGAGTTAGCAGTAGCGTTATCATTAGCGACAGTACGATCAGTTGAGCAATACCTGAGTACAGTCCAAAATCATACACCCCGTGCATAAGCGGAATCGCAACACAGGCCAAGATAAACTTATTCCTAAATGAATGATTGATTTTCATGCTCACGAGATAGTAACCAAGAATACTGGTCGCTGCAGCGTGCAAAAATGGCGTCAAAATAAGTCTTGTGATACCGACCTTTGTGCCGAACGACAGCGTATATAGAATATTTTCACCCAGGCCAAAAGTTAGCCCGCAGATAGCAAAATAAATTACCCCGTCAGTATGTTCCTTAAAATAAGGTTTTTTGTAGATAAATATAGCAAGTGGTATAAACTTAACGGATTCCTCGAGTGCGCCTACGCCTAGAAAAAACAAAAACCTGGTGCTTAGAGAAACACTTAGAGGTGAAGTCCAAAACTTAGCGGGGAATAGCTTAAGTTCCAAAAAGCCGGCTAGTATCATACCTAGAACACCAAAACCAAAGGCTACCCACAGTGAGCCGACAGGTAATTTTCGACCGTGGTCGTGGTGTAAAAAATACCAAACGAGTAAGCTCGCTAGGGCGATAAAGCCAAGTATTATTATGTACATCTTTGTTTTTAGTAATTTACTAGTTAATAATAGCATGCTACACCGGACTTACGAATAAAGCATGAATACATGTTATTGCGTTAAGAGCAATATTATGGTAGATTATATTAAGTAAGCCGCTAAAACAAAAAATGGAAAACTTACAGACCCGAACCGAGCACTCTAGAAGTATTGAAGACGCAGAACAATACCGTTCTATTGATACCCTCAAAGAGCTTGGCCTCTTTGTTCCTGTTAGTGAACTGGAGACATTCCATGGTCGAGTGGGTAACGCCCAGGACCAAAGCGAGTGGGCTGTTGACCCTAGCTTCGCAAACGGCAGCAATGATAGCGGAAATAATAATGTATACTCTCGGCCAACACTTTATACCTCTGAAGAGGGGGTAGCCAATGATTTTATCAACCGACGGGCCGCTGAAATTATAAGGCCACAGTATGACAAATTTTTTATGCAAAAAGTTAGAGACTATACTCCGGAGCAGCGAAAGGCATGGCTCAGCAGGCTAAACAGCACAGAGCAAGACTGGTGGGATTCGTTACCCAAAGACCAACGCAGCCGCTACTCCCAGAGTGGTCCTAGGTTGCGTGCTTTAGATGATCTTGATAGTAGCTCGGAGATCTATAGGGAGAGTCGATACTTAGAAGACACAATGCCGCAGGAGCAGAAAAGTGATCTTTGGGGTAGTATTTCCGATAAGTATCGAGGTGAGTTACACGAAATTGCAGTCGCCGATACCGATGCGGTTGTACTTGATTTGAATTTTGATATTTCAAAGCTAGATGAAGAACAGACTGAAAGGTACCGAAGAGCGCTAGAGGTACTAGCTATTCCGGTTACCGAGGGGTCGCCGGTAGGTTTTGAAGACCGAAGTTCTGTTGGACCGTTCATTAAGGCGATAAATCAACTTAAAAAATACTATATAAGCAGGGACGGGGTTGCCGAAGTTGCTGCGATCGCGGGCATAGGTGACCAAGTTGCCCTGCAGTTAGTTGGTGCCTTTAATGCCCGACAGATATCTAGACTTGACCCAAAATACCTAATTCATAAGCTGGCGGGTCAAGCTACTGATATATTTGTCGATGAAGTTACGATCAATGGTGAAAAAACCGAGGTGCCTGTAAATCTAGAGTACGTTCAGCGGTATATGCGATTAAATCACATTGTTGGCGTAAAGGAGCTATTGCGTTCGGCGACACTGGGAAAAAACATTACTTCTATCTCATTCTTTGATCTTGATAAGACCACCACCACCGAACATCTAGAAGCGTCTCGAACAGAAACTCTAGAAAAACTTGGTGAACTTGCTAGCGGGCTTAATCAGCTACCCCAAATTGAAGGTAATCCCGACTCCAAGCTTTTGTTGCGATTGTTCAGCGATGTACATGTAAAGCCACAAAAACTGGTTGAAGCGGCCAAGGAGGTGGATGGTTATCGGGCAATATTTCAGGGAGACACCGGTACTTGGGAAGGCTTTACCCTGGCTGAGCATACCGAAGCAGTATTACGCAATTTTGATGAAAATTATGCAGATAAACTCCCGGTTGAGATGCTCACACCTATGCGCCTGGCTATTCTGGCACATGACGTTGGTAAACCCTTGGCTTCAGCCAGTGGTGAAAAACATAAACAGAAACAGTACAACATTGCCCAAGCCGATGATTTCCTCAGCAGGGTCGGTGTTGACGATAGATTAAAGGATTTATTGCTGGCCGTAATTGGTGATGGTGAAGATCTAGCGTTCCAAATTGCAATTAGAGGCGCTGGAGAATCAACTCAAGTAAAGATGAGGGAATTTGCCGTAAAAACACTGAGTAAATTTTATGGTTCCGATAATATTACTGACAACCAGATTAGTAGCTTCGTTGAGATGTGTAACATACTTCAGGTGTGTGACGGTGGTGCATATACGAGTATGGCAATAACCAGAACTAAGCAGGGTAGGTATCGAAATGCTCCGTCGTTTAATGGAAGTTTTAGCCAGCCCTTAGGGTTTGGCAAAAGAGGCCTTAAACTTCGAAAGCCTGGTGAAACACCTGCCGCAGATAATTTAACTCCCAGAAAATAATCTGCGCCCTGATTTATGCGGGGTTTCAGTGAAGACTTAAAGACTATTTAACTTTTCTTTTAAAATCCCGATATTCAATAGTGCTAATAGACAATGGAGCATAGAATCCCTATAGTTATTTCTAAGAATAAACGGATATGAAACAATACTTCGAGCTTTATATACTTACTGACGAATTGCTCCCGGAAAATTGGACAAAACTCTACAGAGCTCTACTTTCATATCTAGGACCACTCAGTAAGTTTGAACTTACGTTTCGCTGCAGTGATAACGTGGTGCGCTTTTTTATAGCCTCTGACAAAGACCTAAGCTCACTATCCAATAACATTGAGGGCATGTTGCTGCGCCCAGTTGACGAAAAAGAACTTAAGCCGCCACAGGCCAACACTAAGGAAAGATTCATGCAGTTCGTAGCTGGCGGTAACTTACTTGCCTTAAAAGAAAAGACGGCAGTTAAAAAGTCTAAGGACCTGGAGTATGCCGTCTTTAAGGTTCGGGTAATTAACGCCGATAAGGCCGTCGTTCGAAGCTCTCTGTATCTAAAAAATGCTGCTGGGAACTGGTCGAAAGCCAATAAAGTCATTATGTTCTTCCCGGCAAAATTATTAGCCATCGACTTTGCTACCAATACCCGGTATCTCAAAAAAACGGTACCGCGGTATCTCGACATTGAAAAATCACTACACATGTTAGTTAGCAGCAACGTCGATGCTTTGTTTGAAATAGACACGTTTCCTTATTTTTCGCATAACTACTATTTGAATCTAACAAGTTACGAGTTTGACAAACACTCTTTCATAATTGGTGCTAGCGGTAGTGGAAAGTCAAAGTTTATTGGACTCTTTGTTGATCGCCTTTACCGTACGGCGCTAAAAATGAACTACAGAGTGGTAGTTATAGATCCTCACTCGGCCATTGCTGGCGACTTTGGGCATATAAAGGAGTCCAAAATTGTTAATTTTAGTAGTGAAAGCACTGAATTATTTGCTGGCGCCGCTGCCGATATCTCGGCGGCCACCGAACTAACAAGTACATTGTTCAAATCACTGATGGGCGACCAATTTAACTCTAAGGTTGACCGAGTACTGAGGTTTAGCTTGTTTGTGCTGTTTACAGCCCAAAACATGTCGCTCGACAGCTTAAAACGTTTCTTAACAGAAATTGAACTTAGAAATCAGATAGTTGAACACGTATCAGGCTTTGTGCCAGCCAATATTGTTCATTTCTTTGGGGCAGATTTTAATGAAATGCGCACCAAATATTATAACGAGGCCATCGCTCCATTAGTGTCTCTGGTTGATGAGATGCAGCTGCAGCCAGTCTTGGTAGGTGAGGGCGAGCTGTCACTGGCCAAAACTATTCAAGATAATTTCCTAACAGTCTTTTCACTCAACAAAGTTAGTATGGGCGAAAAGGTAGTTAAAACGGTCGCTGGTTTGCTAATCCAACAAATATTCCTGCTTGCTCAAGCCCGGGCCTTTAGTCAAAAAATTATTCTAATAATCGATGAAGTATCGGTAGTCCAAAATCCAGCTTTGGCGTCTATCTTAGCCGAGGCAAGAAAATTTAATCTGTCGGTAATATTAACTCAACAATACTTCGGTCAAATAGAAAAAGACCTGCGCGATGCTATTTTTGCCAATGTTTATAACTATTATGCCTTTAAGGTATCGGAAGAAGACGCCCGGGCTCTGGAGGGAAACTTAAATATTGAACTACCCAAAGAAATAGTTGAAGAAGAACATAACAAGGGCCTGAAAGAACAAGATATCCGGATTAAAATTATGACAGAGCTTCATCCCCGTGAATGTTTGGTAAGGGTCTTAGCCAACGGGCAGGTAGTTCCTGCCGTCAAAGCTCGAACAGTCGATGCGCCCAATGCTATTGCTGCTGTTGGCGCTGATCCAGAGAAACTAAAATCTTACAAGCAAGCCGCTTCAGCACTGCCGGAAAAATTCAAAGAGGGAAAACCTGCGTCGGTCGCCGAAATTCCAAAAACTACCCAAACTTCACCACAGCCGGTCAATCAATCAAAACCGTATAACCCCGGACCTGAGTTTAGCACTGTGCCCCAGCCAGCCGGCCTGTTTAACTTGAGTGAACTCTTGGCTGAACATTCGTCTAGCCGGCTTAAAGTAAACAAACGAAAGGAAAAAACATGACCGAGCAACAAGCCAAGGCGGCATTAGATAAAATTATCGGGCAAATTTTTGGCTATCAGAACCCCATGAGTTTAGAGCAATTTATGCAAAAATACGCCTTTGATGTACGTTTACCGCAACAGGTAACGGACTCAACGACTGGCGAACCAACCTGGACACAGTCGGTAAATCCTACCAAATTTATAGCTGTCAAAAATGCCTGGGCCAGGCAAGACTGGGAAAATATGCCTAAACGACCAATTAATGGGATTGAGGATATACTAGCGGCCTGGAATGAAATAAATTACACGGCTACGGATAGACACCTGGACTCTGTCAACGTAGCTCAATCAGACGGTATTTACGCCGCCGAAAACGTTTTTCGTTCAACCGATTGTGGGCGGTCGAAAAATATTCTATTTTCTGACGGGGTATTTGATTCTGAATTCGTTGCTGCCGGCCAGCGCTCCCAGACGTCGAGTTTTTGTGCACGGATTGAAGACAGTAAAGAATCCTCAAATAGTTTCTCAGTTGTTTGGTCGCAGAAGATAGTAAATAGCTTTTTCATTCAAGATTGCGGCGACATGTACGAATGTATGTTTTGTTCACACATAACTAGTAAAAAGTTTTGTATCGCGAATATGCAGTTTGAAGAGAGCGAGTACCGCAAAATTAAAGATATGGTTGTCCGCTGGGTATTGACAGCTTAGAAAAGGCGTTTAGGGCTTGTTTGTGACGATGGTTTTATATGGCACGATAGTGCCGACTAAACTGACATTGACTCCATTAGCTGTAAGCAACTGAGTAACTAATTGCTTGCTTGCTTTACTGACTCCTGAGTAGGTTATGCCATTACTGCCGTTGCTGATAACTTGTGAAGTACCGTTAGCTAAGTTGGCGATCACCTCATTAGAAGAGCTTTGGTCGTAAAGTCTAACCATACTAGTTAGGTACTTTGTAACTGCCACAGTATTTACTGACAGGAGTGTTGTTCCGGCTTTTGGCCCGGCAGAAGTTGTGATCCATCCGGACAACTGAGCAGACGATGGGCTGGTGCTAGCAAATGAGAAGTTAATGACTACGGATTGCTCCTTAATATTACTAATGTCATTTTTTAGATGACTATTTTCAACAGCTACACTGTAGGCCGGTAAAGATACATACGCTGGTTGGTGGTGAAGATTATCACTTACCCTTTGCTGCAGACTAGCCGTTGCGCTGCTTAGACTAGCCAGTGCATTGCTATGATTAACGACTGCAATAGTTGATAGGAGCAAATAGGATGAGAGCAGCATAGCGACGAACAAACCGGCCGTTCTTAAACTAAACAACCTACTTATTCTTGATTTAGGCTTTATTATTGGTTGAGCAAAAGGTCTCGCTTGAGCCGTTGTTTCTATTTTTAAGAGTTGTGGTTCTTCGACCTCAACTGTTGGTTGTTTTGGCTGACGTTTTGGTAATACAAGATCATTACCAATAAACCCGCCAGCATACGCGTTGGCACCCGCCATTTTTGGTTTCCTCCATTTTTATATTTATTTCGACTGTTGATTTTTAAGATACTCATGTTTATCTTACAACTAGCCGGCGTTAAGTCAATAGAGATTATTTTTATACAAGAGCTCGTTATGTCTCTTGTAATTGCTTATGCCTTTGCTAAAGTATGTACAGTAATGAGTCGAACTAAACAAAAGGGTAGTGATGATAATACGGTTGTTGTATCTAAAATTTCATCTCCCTACAAGATAAAATTGAACGTACTTGGACCATTAATTGGTCTAGTCTTCATTCTTGTTGCAGCCTTTATATTTTATAAGATTGAACATAGACATTCTCCACAAAATTTAGTGGCTGGGCCAGCTTGCTCGAGCACTGCCTCCGGCAATGTATTACAGCAGGCGGCTGGAGAGATAAGTTCCACGAATGTGGTTCAACTGCAAACGAGCGTAACTAAAATTATGGGCCTGCCTAATTATCAGCAAGATCCCAATTGTCTCTACGTGATAGTTAAGTATTATCTTGTTGGCGGCAATGGAAGCCAAGCCCAGAAGTACTTGACGTTGCTTAATAAAGTTTATAACCCAGCGGTGGGATACAGCTCTAAACTTGGCTCACCGACCGACGACCCAAGTGTTCTCCAGGAAGAAGTGAACGTTGCAAACCAGACCAGTGCGCAAATACAATCTCAGGCGCTGCAGCAAGAACAACAAAACCCCATAATCCAACCTAATTAGGCGTAAGCGGTATGGTATTCTTAAGAATATATACAGTGATGAAAAACAGCTTAATTTATACAAGCAGAAATAGGCTAAGCCTTGAAGACTATGAATAATCTAAAATGGCCGACTGCCAGCATGAAACGGCTTGTAACCATAGCCGTGGTTTTTGTGGCAGTTTTGCTGGTGTATTCATCGCAGGCAAAGGCCGCGACTTATAGCGGTGCTGCAGGTAAGACGAGGCTAGAATCAATGTTACCGGGTGACGATGGATCACTTCCTACCGCTCTAGACCAAAGATGTGCAACTAATTTAGCTGCAAACCACGTACTTGGCGGCTGGCCCACTACTAGAGTTATGATTAACGGGTCAGCTACTGGTTATGAACCTTCTGACTATGGTTATGGTACGTGGATTTCGCCGGACAATGATCCGAGCGCGGGTAACACCGTAACCGTTCCGTATGGCACAACTGACATCAATATAACACTGCAGCTTAATATGTTTCAATTCATGTGTTTTCCGGTCAGCGAGGGCAGTCCTTACCCTAGTGACCCGAATAATGTTGCAAATCATGATAACCTTGTTAGCAATCTATCGGCAGCCAACTTTCCAGAAGACGAGCCACCAGTGCCTGATAATGGCACCATATACGCTGCCTCACTCATGAACAGGATATTTTATGTTAAGAGCACGACCTTTTCGCCGGCTGCCGATGCGACTCTAGCCTCAGGGCCCCCCAGTACAACTAGCACGCCGAGAGATAACAACAGCCGTTACTGGTTTAACGCTCACGACCCCTTTACTATAACCGTTCACCGAGCAGTTTTACCTCCCGGTGTGACTACCACGATTAATGCAGATGTTGAGGGGCAGCTTATATCTGTCTTTCACAACGCTGGTGACATCTATTGCACTAGTCCGACAGGTGCGTATATTGGTCCAATTACTAGGTCTAGTCAGTATGCAGGCTGCGCTGTTTATCCCAATAATTATTCTATTAACCTTAACTTTCTGCCAAATCCCAATAAGTTTACTCACTCCGTAACGGCATCCTGTAACGGCGACACTCTAAGCGGCGCTGCCCAGGAGAACCTAAATGGCACAACAGCCGCTCAGCAGCTCCGGATCGATGTCTATGAGGGCGGGGTTGTCCCCGGTACGGACAGGCAGTATACAACCCATACCTCAGGAGCGACTCACTCTTTTGATATTCCCATATCCACCGATATTGTTCCAGGCAACACTCAGGCAAGCGGAATATATAATCCTTATCCTAGTCCGCTAGTTGGTACACCCCCTGCGGGGGGCGCTAATGCTCATCCCAATGCTGGACCTAACGGTGGCTCTACAGACTGGACTAACCAAACGTTTACGGTCTATGCGGTTGGCGTAAATGCAGGTGACACTGGCGAGGATAATACATATACCATTCACCAAACCGTGACCCTTGGTCCATGTGCCGCTATAACTTGTGGCACCGAAAACCTGCCTGCTACGATGCCAACAAATGACCCAGTGACTTTTGACGTTACTGTTAATGCCGCCAATGTATCAACCCCACCGCCACCGCCTATTCCAGCATTTAACGCAAAGGTTGGTATCCAAGTCTTTACTCCGGCATACAGTACATTCACCGCTGGTAGTCCGGCAATATTGACATCGGCGAATTCGACGTTTACCCCGCCGACGCCGGGTACCTATCCGGTGAGTTGGGGTTGGGCTGATGCTGGGCATACTCTGACTAATGCAGCCACTAACTGTGGCGCTGGCAGCTCTGTGACCGTCTCTAACGAGCCGTATGTGTCGGTACTCGGTGGTGATGTTGAGGCTGGCAGCGCTTTTGGTAGCGCTGACTGCACCAATCCGCCTAAAAACGATGGCATTATTGGCTATAACCAAAACAGCGGTAACTATATTGGTTCCGGTACCCAACTGGCCGCCGAAGCTTTAGGTCAAATTGACGGTTTTGCCTCGCAACAATCTGGACCTTCTCCGCCCACGGCGCTATCTCTAGCAAACACGGTTGCTGTAAATTTGCCAACCGATTACTACGGCGGAGATTTTGGCTACGCTTCGTGCCCACCAACCATAAATACGTCCGGTAGTACAACTCTACTAAACCCAACGGTGAAAATGTCAGCTCTTATCCTTGGTAGTGGTGCTGGAACAGGCGGTAACTATGTTATAAGCGGTAATATTACTCTAGTAGGAGACGTAAAAATTCCTGCCGGTGTTAAGATACAGCTTTACGTTAAAGAGGCAGGAGGGCCGAACAGCAGCAATATTTACATTCCAAGCAGCATTCAGTATGTGACCAATGGTAGCTGGACTGGCCCCTCGGCCATTCCATCGCTAACGGTTGTCAGCTATGGCGGGAGTATCTTTATTGATCCGTCGGCTACTCAACTTGATGGCACTTATATCGACCAGCCGGATAAATTGGCTAATGGCGGGACAATTTATGATTGCTCAACTGCGGCATTAGCTGGCACTTACGCAGGCTCAAGCTGCAATAATACCCTCGTCGTGAACGGAGCTTTTATTGCTAACCAGATCAAGTATGAAAGACTTAACAGTAATATATTTGGTATCGGCGCTAATCCTCCAACACCCGCCGAACAGTTTAACTACGGGCCGGAAGAGTGGCTAGACTCATCATCATCTGCCCTACCAACGAACTATGACTCAATAACCACGCTACCACCGGTGCTATAACAGTACAGGTAGTTTTTAAGAACTTTTTGTGAAAAACCCTCAGCAATAATTCAGTAAAAATCACTAGATTGTTAACAGTTTAACTTATTTGCTATTTTCTTAGAGTAGCTAAAGCGTTGAAGAGGTTAACTATGGAGACTAAGTCAAAGACTAATTTCGCTAAACCGTTACTAATACTAGTTGGCCTCTTAGTTATTGCTGGACTAAGTTTTTATAGCGGGGTTAGTTACGAAAAAAGCCACGATAGACATATTACGACTGCCTCAACAGCGGCCACTAACTCACCATTTGCCGGCGGCTTTAGCGGCGGCAATCGTTTCGGCAGCGGCAATCGGGTATTTGGACAAGTCACCGTCATAAGTCCAACCAGCATCTCTGTTCAAAACACATCTAGCAATACTACTACGACATTAACCATTACCAGCAGCACTGAGATTAACGATGGCGGTCAGGCGGTAAGTTATAGTGACATCCAAGTTGGTAACACTGTTTTTGTGAGTGAAGACAGCAGTAATACGAGTGACGCTTCAAGAATTGTCGTGAATCCCAGCTTTGGCGGTGCTAACGGCGGTGGATCGTCATCGGGAAGTAGTAACCTGCCTAACACTACAACTAACTAGAGTTTTTTAGTCGCGTTCTGCATAAGAAAGCGCTGCAATCTTCCGGCTAAGACAAAATACTTAAATTAACAGTTGCGGTACAGGGCAGTGCTTATGCTATAATCAGGCCAATATGAGTCTACTGAGTGGGGTATCAGCATTTTTCGGGTTGGATATCGGCACAACAGCTGTAAGACTGGTAGAGCTTCGTGGCAACTACCCTAAAACACTGTTGAAATATGCTTATGTACCAATTGATTCTAAAATAGCCATGAGTGACTCACCATCCGATCAACAAAGACTTGCTCAAGCTATTCATGATCTTTGTACGCAGGCCAATCTGGCAACTAATAATGTAGCTGTCGGCATACCCTCACAAAGGGTGTTTACGACAGTAGTTGACATTGACCGTATGGCGCCCAGTGAACTAGCCAAATCTATTCGCTATCAGGCAGACTCATTGATCCCAACGCCGTTGGCGGAGTCCAAGCTTGATTGGTCAATGCTTGGCGACTCGCCGCAGGATAAGACAAAAATAGAGGTTTTGCTTTCAAGCGTAACAAACAAATTTGTTGAGGAAAGACTAGATATGCTGGAGTCAATCGGGCTTAATGTCGTAGCCTTTGAACCAGATAATCTAGCGCTAGCTAGAGCTATGGTGGCGCCAGGCGCAAGCCTACCGCAACTAGTTTTAGATATTGGTAGTAAGGGGACTGATCTAGTCATAACTATGAACGATGCACCACATCTGACCCGAGCTATTCCAACAGGTGCTGAAGCAATTATTCGCGCTGCCGCTCAGAATCTAAATGTTGACGATAAACAGGCCGAACAATTTGTCTTTAAATTCGGTCTTAGTAAGGAAAAGCTGGAAGGTCAAGTCTATCAGGCAGTGATCGGTACTATCGATCTATTGACTAACGAAATAGAAAAATCGATTAAGTTTTTCCAGACTCGATATGTCGGCAACAAAATTGATCGGATAATTGTTACTGGTGGAGCTTCAGCAATGCCCGAATTCCCACTCTACGTGGCCAATAAGTTTGGTATAAACGTTGAAATTGGCAATGCTTGGCATAATGTTTCCTTTGCTGCTGATAGGCAAAATGAACTTCTAGCTGTGTCCAATCACTTTGGTGTGGCAGCAGGACTGGCGGAGAGGCTAGAATGATTCAATTTAACCTACTCCCAGATGTAAAGCTAGAATATATCAAAGCCCGTCGTTTGAAGCGACTCGTGGTGGTCATATCATCAATTGTGGCTGGTGCGGCACTGGTGGTTTTTATTTTTCTTCTCATTTTGGTCTATGGTATACAGAAAAAGAGCATCAGTGACCTAAGCAATTCTATAAATAGTGATGTAGCCCAAGTTGAAAAGACGCCGAATCTTAATAAAATTTTAACGGTTCAGAATCAGCTTGAGTCACTGCCCAAGATAAATAGCAATAAGCCAGTGGTATCGCGTTTATTTACCTTTATTTCTAAAGTTTTGCCCGCAACTGCTACGGTATCTAGTGTGAATATGGATTTTACAGCTAACACCGTTGTAATTGACGGCAATGCTGATAGTATAGCTACGATTAACACGTTTGTTGATATCCTGAAAAATACAACTTATTCAACAACAAGCAATACTACTTCAAACGAGCCAAACGCCTTTAGCAGTGTGGTTTTAACTAGTTTTGGTCTTGGTACTGGTACTACCGCGCTAGGACCGTCTTACGAAATTAATGCAAGTTTTGATCCGACTATTTTCAGTGAATCGAACAATGCCACACTAAATGTACCAACCGAGAATATTACTCGAACAGAACTTGGCCTACCAACAGCGATTTTTAATAGTCCAACTTCATCAACAACTTCATCAGGTACAAATTAAAAGATAAGTACTATGGCACAGAAAACTTCACTGACTAAAAGACTAATGATTGATAAAGCTAACAATCTTATAATTGTTGTTATGGCGGCAGCTGCCTTTGTTACAGTCTTTTCCTTAGTTTCGTCCAAGACTCTTATTAACCAATCTGAGTACCAAAACAGAGTCATTTCTGCGAAGAATAAGGCCGTTAGACAACTCAATAGTGATATAACGGCCGTACAAGCGTTAAATAGTTCCTACCAAGCCTTCAACGCAGAAACGCCCAATGTTATAGGTGGCGACCCAGCTGGTACCGGGCAGAACCAAGGTGACAACGCTGATATTATCTTGGATGCTTTGCCATATCAATACGACTTCCCAGCTTTAATAACCAGCCTAAACTCCTTATTGAGTGCCCAAGGAGTGCAAGTTTCCGACCTGTCGGGTACCGACGAGCAACTCACTGAAAGCACATCAGCCTCGACCAATACGCCGCAAGCGGTTGATATGCCTTTTTCGGTTACTCTTAGCGGCAGCTATCAGGCTATAGAAAATGTTATTAATCAGCTGCAGGCATCAATCCGACCTATGCAGATTCAGACAATTCAGCTATCAGGTAACCAAAGCAGCATGAGTATGGAACTCAGCGTCCAGACTTATTTCCAGCCCGCTAAAAGTTTTAAAATATCCTCGGAGGCCGTGAGATGAAGTCAAAAGACCTACTAACAATCGTAGTAGTTGTGATAGTAAGCGCCGCTATCTCTCTATTTGTTTCGAGTAAAGTATTCTCTACACCCGCTCAACGTCAACAGCAGGTTGAGGTAATCCCGCAAATTTCGTCTGATTTCCCGACACCAGATTCCAAGTATTTCAACCCACAATCTATAGACCCGACTCAAACAATTCAAATTGGTCCAAACAACAACACTAATCCTTTTAATTCAACACAGTAGAAAAGAGGAGTAGCGCTATTTTATGAGTGTTCTGTCCACATCTACGCAACAACAGGTAGAAGAAGATCTTGTACACGAGGGTGTACTAACTTCTGCCAAGCTCGACGACCTCAAACAGAAGGCCACTGAAAAGCATGTACCACTGCTAAGTTTTCTAGTCAGTGACGGACAGATTTCCGACGAGATCTTGACCAAAACTATTGCTCGCGTTACCAATATGCCTTACGTGAACTTAAGTAATACACATATCGATCCCAAGATTCTCGATTTGCTACCGCAAGAAATAGCCGAGCGTTACATGGCTGTACCTCTTGGTGAAATGAACAATCGTCTAGTTGTGGCTATGCTTGATGCCGATAATGTCCAGGCCGTCGATTTTTTATCTAACCGAATAAACCGCCCACTCAAGGTTTACGCCGCAAGTGAAGAGGGTATCCGACAAGTTCTCAAACAGTACGAAGCCCATATTGGCAAAGATGTTATGGGCGAGATTTCTGCCTTAGCAGATGCGGGAGAGGAAGATACCAAAAAAAATAATGTTAAGTCTCGGACCACTAGCAACGTTAAAACTATCGTTCAAGACTCACCAATAAGTAAGGCCCTCTCTACAATCTTAGATTTTGCCGCTAAAAATAGGGCCAGCGATGTTCATATCGAACCGCTAGAAAATTCTTTGAAAATCCGTTGTCGGATAGACGGGATACTCCGAGAAATCATGAAATTGCCAAAAAGCGCCGAGCCGCCATTAATCTCAAGGGTTAAGATTTTGGCTAACTTGAAAATCGACGAGCATAGGATTCCGCAGGATGGTCAATTTTCCATAAAAGTTGGCAACAAGGAAATCGACCTTCGTATTGCTATATCGCCGGTGATTTGGGGAGAGCAGGTGGTTATAAGGCTTCTTGATAAAACCGGCACCAGCCTTAAGTTAGAGGATATGGGCTACATGGGCAGAAGCCTAAAGGCTATTCGTGAGGGCATTAAGCACACTAGCGGAATGGTACTGACATCAGGGCCGACAGGGTCCGGGAAATCTACATCTTTATATGCACTGCTGCAGGAAGTTAAAAGCGACGCCATTAATATCGTGACTCTTGAGGATCCAGTTGAGTACAAGATTGACGGCGTCAACCAAATTCAAGTTAATGCGGAGGTTGGTCTGACGTTTGCTACCGGGTTAAGGTCAATTCTTAGGCAAGACCCAGACGTAGTCATGGTTGGCGAGATTCGCGATAAGGAAACTGCCGAGCTGGCTGTTCAAGCGGCCCTAACAGGGCACTTGGTTTTTAGTACCCTACACACCAATTCGGCTGCCGGGATACTACCTAGGCTACTAGATATGAATATCGAACCGTTTCTGATTGCCAGTACTGTTCACACTGTAATTGGCCAGCGTTTGGTGCGCCGAATCGGTGAAAACAGAGAGAGCTACCCGGCTGACATTGTTGAGGTTAAAGCGATTCACGAAACAGTCGGTAGCATACTGCCGTCAAAGCCTGAAGAACGGGACGCTGTTAGTAAAGATCTAGGTTTTGAGACCTTGCCACTGAGGGGTGATAACGCTTATACTTTGGTTAAGGGTATCGATAGCCCAGATAGCCCGGGTGGGTTCAAAGGTCGTATGGGTATATATGAAGTATTCAATGTTACCGAAAAGATCCAGGAATTGATCCTGAAGCGCTCAACGAGCACCGATATACAAAAAGTAGCTCAGGCAGAAGGTATGATTTCAATGCGCCAGGATGGATACTTAAAGGCTTTAGCCGGTTCGACCACAATTAGTGAAGTTAACCGAGTAGCCTCGGTAGATAGCGAGTAAAAAATGCAAGGTCAACCAAGAATCGAAATACTACTAGAAGAAGTAATCCGTAAGAAAGCTTCAGACCTACATCTCCAAGTTGGATTACCACCAATGATTCGAGTGGATGGTGCATTAGCAGCGGTATCCGGCGCTGACGTACTAACCGAGGAAACTCTTGAAACTCTGATCTTTGCAATTTTAGACGAAGACCAAAAGCAAATACTGCTAAAAGATAAAGAATTTGACTTCAGCTTTGCCTTTGGTGATATTGGCAGATTTCGAGTAAACGCCTTTCATGAGCGAGGCAACCTGGCAGCAGCCTTACGGCTTATTCCTAACGAGATCCTAACTGTCGAGCAGCTAGGCCTTCCAAACATTATTAATAAGTTTACTCAATATCCTCGTGGCTTAGTGTTAGTAACAGGGCCGACAGGTTCGGGTAAGTCAACGACTCTTGCGGCAATGATCCATAAGATTAACCTAGAACGAGCCGAACATATTATTACCATAGAGGACCCGATTGAATACACGCACCGATCCAAGAAGTCAGTTATAGTGCAACGCGAAGTTCACTATGACACATATTCATTTACCGTTGCTCTTCGCTCAGCCCTACGCGAGGATCCGGATGTAGTTTTAATTGGTGAGATGCGTGATCTTGAAACAATCGCTAGCGCTATAACTATTGCCGAAACCGGACACCTAGTTTTAGCAACCCTACACACCAACAGCGCGGCACAGAGTGTCGACCGCATGATAGATGTCTTCCCGCCACATCAGCAACCTCAGATTCGAGCTCAGCTTGCCAATATTTTGATGGCTATCTGCTCACAACGCTTAATACCTTCAATTGGTGGCGGCCGGGTTGCTGCTTCAGAGATCTTAACGGCTACCGCAGCTGTTAGAAATATTATTAGAGAGGGCAAAACCCATCAGCTTGAAGCGGTTATTCAGACCGGATCAGAATACGGTATGCAATCCATGGACAAAACGCTTGTGGGGCTGGTGCATGCTGGTACTATTAGCTACGACGAGGCGCGTAATTTTGCTGTTGACTTAGACGAACTAGACAGGTTAATGAGAGACTAGATATATGTTGAATTATCGCTATACGGCCAGAAATCCATCTACCGGTCAACGTGTCAAAGCCGAGGTTCAGGCCCAAAGCGAACAGGATGCCTTCAAGTTACTGCGAAAAGAGGGCTTGGCCCCGATTGAGATTAAACTAGCTGATTCAGGCGCTCTGGGTCTCCTTGGCTCAAAGCTTAATCGTATTAAGAGTAAAGACAAAGTCCTATTCTCGCGACAGTTGTCGACCCTTATTAATGCTGGATTACCAATTGTTCAAAGTCTACGCAGCGTGGCTCTACAGACAGCCAGTAAGCCACTAAAAGTTGTTATTAATCAGATAATTAGCGATGTTGAAGCCGGATCGTCACTATCTGCGGCCATGGCCAAGTATCCCAGGGTCTTCAACCGTGTTTATATAAGCTTAATAGCAGCTGGCGAAACCTCAGGTACTTTAGACACTGCCCTTGAGAGGCTTGCTGATCAACAAGAGAAGGACGCCGAGCTTATTAGTAAGGTGAGAGGCGCTATGGCCTACCCGGCTATAGTGCTTTTAGTTATGATTGGCGTACTGACCTTCATGCTAGTCAAGGTATTGCCCCAGGTAGAGATACTCTACAATGGCTTACCCGGGGTTAGCCTCCCTCTAGTAACCAGGGTACTACTATCTCTTTCACACTTTGTCGTTCACTATTATTGGGTAGTTTTGATAATCCTGGCTGTTCTAATAGTTGGTGGCTCTAGATGGGCGCGGACCCTTGGCGGTAAAAGGGTTATTGACAAGTTTAAAATGAAAGGCTGGCCAATTGGATCGTTGTTTATGAAAATTTACATGGCGAGATTTTCTAGAACGGCCGCTACACTTGTTGCTAGTGGCGTACCCCTTATTCAAGTATTAGAAGTAACGTCTGACGCGGTCGACAATGTTTACATCGGTGACTCCATAAAAAGAGCCATTAATCAAGTAAAAGGTGGCAAGTCTTTAAGCGATGCGCTGGATGGCGACCCAAATTTTTTACCTTTGGTACCAAATATGCTAAGAATTGGCGAACAGTCTGGATCGATGGAACAGATGCTTGGTAAAACCGCTGACTACTACGAAAGGGAAGTCGATAACGAAATAAAGAATATCTCTTCTCTTATCGAACCGGTTATGATGATCGTTCTTGGTATAGTGGCCTTCACGATTGTAGCTGCAATATTACTTCCAATTTATAGCCTAGCCGGCACCTTTGCCGGAGGAACAATTTGATAACCCCGTCAGAGCCCGAACCGTCTATGTCTAAGTCGACCAAATCAAACCAACACCCGAGTCCAGTGGTTGGCAGATGTGGATAACTTTTATTTAAAAGCTTGCTTTTTCTACTCCCTATCAGTATGATCAAAAACATAAGCAGTTAATATCTATATAGCAAAGGGGGCATTTGCACATGCTACACAAACAGTCATTTAAAAAGAACACAGAAGGCTTCACTATAATTGAAGTCCTGATCGTCTTGGCCATTGCGGCTTTGATTCTACTAATCGTCTTCTTGGCGGTTCCGGCGTTGCAGCGTTCTTCTAGGAATAACTCTATAAAGAATGATGCCTCAAGGATATCAACGGAAGTTGCCAATTATGCTTCCAATAATAACGGAGCGTTACCGCGTGTCGACACTACAGCGCACTTTGATAATGATTGCGCAAACATTAGCACGGATGTCGGTACGCTATCAGAACTAGGTGATGCCACCGGAGCCCTGACTTGTGGTACGGCCTCGGCTACAATGGTTGCTGGCGATATAGTGGGTACTAGTGGAGTAGTCACAGCCCTTATGGCCCCAGGTGGCGCCAATACTAAGTACGGTGTAATGTTGGATGAGCAAGCAGCTTGCCCAAGCACTACGAGTACTAGCGTGACCACGCTTGCTGGCAACGGACGCCAATCAGTTATCCTCTATACTCTGGAAACTGCTAGCGGTGCTTATAACATAGCTTGCATTCAAGCTACATAAATCTTAACGGACCCGTAGACTATAAATACGAGCCTAAAACGGCTCGTATTTTAGTTATGCTATGCTAAACAGATGTTGGTTATCTTTATAGTAGTGTTTGGGTTGATTATGGGGAGCTTTTTGTGCGCTTCAGTCTGGCGTCTACATGAACAAAATAAAAAAACCTCCAAAAAGCGAAATGCCGAATTATCGATTATAAAGGGACGCTCCATCTGTCCCAACTGCAGCCATCAATTGCAAGCCAGAGATCTCATACCAGTTTTTAGTTGGTTTGTGTTGAGGGGTAAATGCCGCTACTGCAATAAACCGATTGGGCTAACTGAGCCCTTGGTTGAACTAGTAACTGCTGCTCTTTTTGTTTTCTCGTATATCTTTTGGCCACAACCGTTTCATGGAGTTGGTCTATTTGAGTTTATCCTTTGGCTTATATTCCTAACGGGCTTTATCGCTTTGGCATTGTACGATCTTCGGTGGTATGTTTTACCAAATAAAATAGTCTATATACTACTGGTTTTAGCATTTATTCAGGTGGTAGTTGTTATAGCTTTGTTTCATGGTGGTCTGGCGGCCCTATTCACAGCTTTCTGGGGGGTGGTTGTTACTGCTGGACTGTTTTACTTCATATTTCTTATTTCAGCAGGCAAGTGGATCGGTGGAGGTGATGTTAAGCTCGGCGCTGTTTTGGGATTAGTAGTTGGTGGTCCGCTAAGTAGCGTATTACTACTGTTTTTAGCCTCAACGGCCGGTTCGCTTCTCTCCGTGCCTTTACTGGTGAGTCATAGAGCCAAAACCTCAACTCGCATTCCATTTGGCCCTTTCCTGATTCTGGCGGCGATTTTAACTAGACTCTTTGGAGTCGGCATTATTGCATGGTACAAAAGGCTATATTTATAGATAATAACCAAGATTATCCTATGATATACTTATGCTTATGAAGGGTGGCGACAAACGGTCGCAAGGATTCACTATAATTGAGGTAATGATCGTCCTGGCGATTACTGCTTTATTATTGCTTGGTGCGATAGTTCTGGTGGCGGGTCGTCAAAACGAAACAGAGTTCACGGTTGCTATGCAGGAAATACAATCAGAGATCCAACAAGAGATTAGCCTAGTAACCGTAGGGAATTATACTGATACTAATAATGTTAATTGTATGGCTAGTGCTATAGCCGGCACACCTCCAGTAGTATTTTTTGGCCCGGGAAGTAGAGGGGCTAACCAGGATTGCGTTTATTTAGGTACAGCTCTTCATTTCTACGGCGGTCCAGGGGGCACTAATCCTAACATCAACTACTACAGTGTTATACCAATTGTCGGTAGGCAGTGTCACAGCGGGTCAACAGCAACAGGTGACTGCACTCCTATCCAATCCATAGGCGACGCCGTTCCGGTAGCGGTTGAAGCAGGTAAGATCGCTCCCTTCACAAGTGTACCGAATGACATGCGTAACTATCCTCTAGAAAATGGCATAACAGTAGAGGGTATGTGTTATGAAACAAGCGGCAACTGTAACAGCGTCATGGGCTTGTTGCATCAAACCTGCACAGTGGCGTTTTTAAATAATCCAGCAGACACCTATGATGCTTCGTCCTTCAATCTATTAAGCGGCGGTTTAACGCTAGATCTATACGCTATGGAAAAAAACAACTGTTTTAACAACAGTGCCGGAATTGACCCGCCTAACGATATTCAAAACATAGACGACAACTTGGAGTTAGGATCTGGTCCACCGAACCCTGTAACTGATGTTGAAATCTGTTTTTCAAGCGCTACCACAAATCAATCGGGGCTTTTAACATTGAGTAGCGGAAATAATAGCACTGCTGCACAATACAGTGCCAATTCTATAAGCACGACCTTATCGATCAAGGATGATACAACATGCTAGTTAGTCTAAAACAGCGGGGCGATACAATTGTCGAAGTTATGATCGCAATAGTCATTATCAGCTTCGTATTGGCAGGCGGGTATCTTATTTCCAACCAGAGCTTGCTAGATGAACGACAAGCTCAAGAGAGGGCAGAGGCTCTAGAGTTAGTTGAAGCTCAACTTGAGTCCTTAAGGTCGGCAACGTCGTCCGGTTCGTTGGTACTAAGTACCCCACAGGCTCAGCCATTTTGTATGGTTAACGGTACGGCAGAAACTCCATCTGCTGCGAATGACGAATGTACTTTTAGTAGTGCTGACACTCCAAGTCCAGCCACGACTATACCTAGCTATACTACCCAGATCACCTATTCTAACTTTAACCCTGGTGGGTCCGCGCCATTTCCTTACGACATAACGGTTCAAGCAGTTTGGGCTCAACTTGGTGGAGGTAATGAAAACGTATTACTAAATTATCGGATATACGGTAATTAATGATGAAGTTTGGCAATAAAACCGGCAACAACCACGGATTCACAATTATTGAGACTATGATAGCAACAACAATATTTGGGGTGGTCTTATTGGTTCTCGCTGCAGGTATAGTTCAAATTACGAGAACCTATTATAAGGGAATTGTTGAGTCCAACACTCAAGGTACGGCAAGGAGCATAGTTACTGATATATCCCAGGCCATACAATTTGGCGCTGCGAGCGGCGTATCCAACACTACTCCCAGTCCCTCTCCCGGTGCTACATATTACTTTTGTGCCGCGTCTCAGCGCTTCACTTATCAGATAGGTTACGAGGTAAAGAGTGGTTTAACCTCTCCTATCGGCTCTCCAGATTATCAGACTGCTCACTCCTTAGTTGTGGATTATGATCCAGGCTGCGAGAATCCCCCGCTTCCACCGAATTTAAATGGCTCGCTTGCAAGTACGTCAACCAGGGATCTGATTGGCCCAAATATGCGACTCGCAGTCCTAAGCGTAACCCAGCCCAACGCTCAACAGCCTGACCTATTTCAAGTAACTGTTCGGGTGGTCTATGGTGATAGTGATCTTCTTTGCAGCCCCAATCCTCCCATGTCTGATCCGGATGTCTGCAATACCAATACTATAATCCCAATGACGGAGCTTTCAGACCCTGACCTTACCTGTAAAGGCACAGCCGGCTCACAGTTTTGCGCTGTTAGTGAACTTAGTACGACAGTTGAAACAAGGCTGCAATAGTGGTAAACATAAATACGATGATCAATAAAAAACTTAAGCTAACTGATCAATCTGGAGTTGCCTCGATTCTAATAACTTTCATTATGATAATAGTTATTAGTTTAATTGTTCTAGGCTTTGCACAGATATCTCGTCGAGAAGTTCGTGAGGCACTAGATACTCAACTAAGTACGCAGGCTTACTATGCCGCTGAGGTGGGGGTTAATAATGCTCTCTATGCTATCGCCAAAGGCTATTTAGTAACTAGCCCAACCGGCAAAACTACTTGTATGACTCCTACCGATACGTTTTTTCCAGAGAATATTAATATCGACGGTAGCGGCGACCCAAGTGTTATTAACCCCACTCCTATGTATGACGATCAGATTCCATGTCTATTAATTAATCCCATTCCCGGTACCTTATCATATGAAAACGTAGGTCTAGATCAATCTACGGTCATACCTATAGAGCCAGTTGACCCAGCTAATCCGGCTAACCCCAAAAACCCAGGTCCTCTGTTTATTTCATGGCAACAGGTGCAGGGAATTAATCCTCCTGCATACAGTGGTTGTGGTCCTAACGGCAGTTTACCGCCAGCTGCCTCTTGGTCGGCCAATTGCTACGCCGGTGTTCTCCAGCTCGACATTGTCCCACAAACTGCTTTTACCAACATACCCGGATCATGCGCTGGATCAGTCCGTTGTAGCCTAGATGCCGCTGCCATTACTGTTTACTTGCGGCCGGTTACCTCTCCGAACGGGACGACAACAGCAGCACTTGGATCACTCACTGAAGGTGAAGTGATACCTGTCACTTGTGCCACGGGAGCTACTGCTCCGTTGTTGGGCTGCAACTTCTCGATATCAGGCCTAGGCCCGTCTCCTTGGATTTACTATTTGCGCCTAAGATCGTTCTACGAACCTAATGCGGTTAATATAAGTGCTACTACTAATGCAGTGTTCTCTGGTGCTCAAGTTATTATAGACTCAACCGGTAAGGCTCATAACGATGTTCTAAGAAGAATTTCTGTCCGTGCGCCGTTAAACTTTAGCAGTAGTACCCCAGGGTATGCCATACAATCTACCCTATCAATTTGTAAACTATTTAGTATTTCTTCGCCCAGCTCATTGCCTGTTTGGGGCACCGCGCCTGCAGGGACTGACGCAACAGCCTGTACTTTTCCGACCTGACGCTTCAGCTTACGGATTTTTATGATGAAAGCGTTCGTGAACACTCTTTAAGTGCGGATCAGTTACGTGTGTATATATTTGAGTAGTAGCTATATTACTGTGTCCTAGCAGTGCCTGAACGCTTCTCAGGTCAGCCCCGTTCATTAGCAAGTCGGTGGCAAACGAGTGACGGATGGTGTGAGGACTAACATGCTTAGTTATACCGGCCAGTCGGGCATAACGACCCACCAGTCGCTGCACGCTTCGGGCTGTCAACCGATGATAATTTCCCGAAAGATCAACCTGTTTACTGCCACTGTAGCGCACGAATAGTGGCTTGGTAGTGTCCTGGCGCTTCTGTAGATACTTATCTAACCATAGCGCTGCCTCAGGACTAATAAAAATTGGTCGATCTTTTTGGCCTTTACCTCTAACCATAAACTCCCGCCGCTTCAGATTTATATTATCTTTATCCAGACCAACAAGTTCACTAACCCGTAGTCCGCTAGAGAACAGTAACTCTAAAATAGCACGATCACGCAGGCCGGGCAGGGTATCGGTTTTAGGCTGTTGTATCAGCCTTTCTAGTTCTTCTTCATTTAGAAAAGTCACTTGTTTACGCACAGTTCTGGCTAGTTCTATCTTATCAGCGGTCAAGGCAGGTATATTGCGCTTAGCACAGTATTTAAGAAAACTCCGAAGTGCTATCAAATGATAATTTTGAGTAGTTTTCTGTAGTTCGTCGCTAGTATTGGTGCCTAGCCTGTTAAGCCATAGCCGCCACTTTCTTATTAGTTCGCTGTCTATCTCACTGACTTTGATATCGCCGGCAAAGTCCAACAATCTTGTCAGATAGTGATCATAATTGGCAATTGTTTTCTGCGAGCGGTTTTGCTCGATTTCCAAGTACTCCAGGAAATCAGTTTTAACCTTACTAAGCTGCATATGCCTATTGTAGAACACTTTGTTGTTATTCGGTGAAAATCGGCTGATCTGTTACAATAGAGGTGGATTTAAGAATTGAAAAAGGAGATTCATGGAACGCACGTTAGTGATTATGAAACCAGATACTGTACAACGAGGTCTAGTTGGTGAAATCTTAACTCGTTTCGAGAAAGTCGGTCTTAAAATTGTTGGTATCAAGATGGTATCTCCAGACTATGACCATTACCACCATCACTATGAAAATATAAGTCAAATGGCTAGTCGTCGTGGGCAAAAGGCTCTAGATGTCACACTTGAGTTGATGCAATCAGGCCCGGTTATAGCTGTTGTGCTAGAGGGCATAGAGGCTGTTGAACTAGTTCGCAAAATGGCCGGCACCACTGAGCCAAAAGCCGCACTTCCCGGCACTATAAGAGGGGATTATGCTCACATTAGCCTAAACCACGCTAATAATCGGGGCATCGGTATTGCTAATATTATTCATGCCTCCGGCAATCTGGAAGAGGCTAAGCAGGAGCTCGAACACTGGTTCAGTAGTGATGAGATATTTGACTACGAGACAGTACACGAAAAATTCACTCAACCACATAAAGATAAAGACTAATTAAGGATCAAAATTGTGGTGCCCCCGCCACGATTCGAACGTGGAGCTTTTCCTTAGGACGGAATTGTTTTATCCGTTGAACTACGGGGGCGATAACACCAGTATATAAGCTTAAACTACTAGACGCTGCATGACAAACGCTATAGGCTAGATATATGTCAAAAAAGTACTTTGAAGATCAGCTAGATGACGAAGAAGTATTATATGTCTTCAGAAAACACCCGATAGTGATGCGTAAGGGATTGATTGTGTTTATGTTAAGTATTTTGGCAGGCACTATACCGGCTCTAATTAAACCAGAATACAGTTATTTCTTTGCCGGAATTGCCATAGGTACAGTAATAGGAATAGTGCTCTTTTTCCCGTCATGGTTGAGCTGGTACTTTAGTATCTTTATTGTGACCGACCGTCGCCTAATCCAAATTACCCAGAGGGGACTATTTGATAGAAGTGTTGTTGACATGGGTTTGAGCCAGATACAAATGGTTAATTATCAGGTTTCTGGGATGCAGGAAACGCTTCTCGGATCTGGTACAATAATGATGCAAACTTTTGTTGGGGATTTGATAATACACGATGTACATCACCCCGCCAAAATTCAGAAGCATGTCCTTCAGATTTTACGTGACGAAGGGGTCAGTGCCGCAAACTATCCTATAACTGAAGAATTACAACCAGACCAGGAAGAAGTGGATGAAGGTGAAGAGACCTAGACCAATACGCGCCATTAAAAAACAGGTTCGTAGACAATCTCAGGAAAAAGAGGTAGCCACTCAACTGCGTGAAGCCCTGGAAACGTTGCCTAGAATTACCAACGAAACGGTTACCGAGCACCGCGAAGAAATACTATCTACGGCTAGAAAATACATATACCCACTACAGCACTCGAAGCACAAGGTAGTTATTATCTCAGCAAGTCTATTCGCCGCCGCTGTTATTATATTTTTTACCTATACAACTCTAGCGCTCTATAGATTCCAGTCGTATTCCACCTTTATATATGATGTTACCCAGGTGATACCGTTTCCCATAGCCAAAGCCGGTCCAAACTACATTGCTTACGAGAACTACTTATTTGAGCTCAGACACTATGTACACTATTATCAGACTCAACAAAAAATAGACTTTTCGACTGCCGCCGGTCAGCAACAGCTCGACAGTTTTAAAAAACAGGCTCTTCAGGAAGTTGTTGACGATGCCTACATTAAGCAGTTAAGTTCAAAAAACAGGGTGACTGTAAGTAATGCAGAAGTTAACAATGAGGTAAATATATTAAGACAACAGAATCTTATAGGCAACAATAACCAAGTTTTTGCCGATGTCCTAAATCAATACTGGGGCTGGAATATAAATGATTTTAAACGAGAACTAAAACAACAGTTGTTAGCTCAAAAGCTAGTATCGACTCTAGACCAGGGAACACATCTGCGAGCTCAATCGGTTCTGACCCAGCTTAATACCGGCGCTGATTTTGGAACACTTGCACAAGAATACTCAGATGATAGCACCACTAAGAATAATGGTGGCCAGTTCGGGTTTTTAGTCAGCAAGACTAACCAAGACTTAGCTCCTCAAACAATTAGCACATTATTTAGCCTAAAACCTGGTCAGATTTCGGGCATTATTAATATAGGCACAGGTTTGGAGATTGTTAAAGTGATCTCTGTTCAGGGGGACCAAATACAGGGAGCTCATATACTCTTCAATTTCCAGAGCATTAACACCTATCTTGCACCCCTTGAAGCACAAGAAAAGCCTCATTATTACGCTAACGTTGACTAAAGATACATTGGAAGCTCAAGTTGCTTTTTAAGTACCACACTGCTATGATGACCTCTGTTCTTGTGAATTGAATGACCTGGGCTCGTAGTGTAGTGGCCTAACACGCCTCCCTGTCACGGAGGAGATCGCCGGTTCAAATCCGGTCGAGCCCGCCATTGACACACCAATAAATTATGATATTGTATTGATATGGATGCTGTGGAGCAAAGAAACTTTAGTAATTTTGAACTTGGCGACAATGTCTACGAACTAGCAGGCGGTTTAGTACCCGAAGTCGCAGAGATGTTACAGGTTCCAATTGCTGATGAGCCTGAAAGTGGCGACTTGCAGGCAATTATGGAAAAAGTTGGGCCGAACAAGGTCCTAAGAGACAATGCCGAAATACAGGCTATCGGCCATGACACCATGGTTGGATTAGTGGAGAGATCAGGTATTCAGGATCCATTAAGTCGGAGTCTGTGGACGCCAGACATAGAAGCGACTTGGGGTAACCTTGATTCTATAGTTCTTGTTGGGGGAGTTGCAAACTGGCAAGATCGAGCATCAAACACCGCTTTAGTTGGCGAATTAAGGAATAAACCTGTATATGTCTTGGGCGGTAAGAGGGTAATGGACTCGGCTACAGAAAAACCCAATCCTAATATCAACCATTTGCATGAAATATTTGACCGATATCCAACTGAGGCCGAGTATGCCGCCAGCATCGTAGTGCCTAAGCTAGTTGAAGCTGGGCGCAACGTCTTAGCAACAGCTTATGATACGGCAGACGGGGACGCTTTACTAGAAGCATTTTTTGATGTGAATCCCCAACTTTTAGAAGACAGAATTGCCATTGTTCGTGTTGCTAATGCAGGAGTTATTATGGCATTGCAAATGCGTAATGCTGCCCAGAAGCAGAACCCAGATTTTGATGCAGATAAAAACGAGCCACAAACCTTTATAATCACAGATACTCTCCCGGTAGCTCATACGGACGACGATGAAAAAAATGCAGCTAATTTTCAAAAAGCGTCAACGGCCTTGAGGCAGATAGTTCTTACTGCTAAAAAATTGCACGAGGCTACCAATAACCAGAGCTAATGGGCCAGCTCTTAGCTGCAGCATAATAGTTCCAGGCCTGTAGAGCTACGGCCCGCTACTTGAAATAATACCTATTTTATGGTATTATTTTTTTTATGTCTGAAGCATCTCACAAACCCGAGAGCCGAATAATACAGCTAGACCCTCAAGTAATCGAGTTAGCTGATGAGTGGCGCAGCACCTGGCATTCTCCAAATAGTGGTCCACTTACACAACATGACACGATCCCTTCATGGATGCCTGGGGATGTGCAGGCGTCGATGTCTTCTGAAATAATGGCTCGCGGTAAGTTGGTGACCCATGTTGCAGTATCTATGGTCTTTGCAGGCGAGGGACAGTATGCGGATACTGCTCAAAGGATTTCCGATTCACTACAGACGGCATTTCCGGGCAGAGAGTTTGCTGAGCTTGGCCCAAGGCTTCTAGTGGATGCTTGGGCTAGGTCGGTCGAGATGATTCGTGGACAAAGCATCAGCTAAGCTAAACGTGCTGAAATAGCTCTACATTTCTTCAGTAGCGGCTCACCATGAAATTGACACACTACCAAGTATATGGTAGTATTTTTATATAATTATATAAGCTAAAACAAAATGACAGAATATAGAAACTCACCACCTGAAGCCTACGAGAGTATATACGCTCCTGAAATTCAGCATTCCGTTATACTGGGCGATAATTGGAGTTGGGAGACCGAAGAAGATGCAAAAAATCGGGCAGAAAAAACTGTACGTGACGCTGCTTCGGGTGAGTTGTCTCCACAGCATAAGGAAATATTTGACAAAGAGACAGGTCTCTATGGAATTTCAACATCTATCCCAGGCTGGGAAACAAGGTTTATTGAAGCCCATAGAGCACTATTAAAAGATATTGAAGTAGAATGGCTAGAAACAGTCAGTAGATGGACGGAAGAAGTGCCTAAAAGAGTTGCCGAAGATATAGTCGACGAGGGTGAGAATGTTGAAGAGGTAGCACTAACGTTACGCGCTAGGCTCAAGCACGACTGGTCTGCGGTGTCTGATCCGTACTTAACACAAACAGATAAACTTGGTGCTGATGCTAGTGCAAATCCATATTTCAGGAGCATAGTTCTCTCAAGCCATTCGATCATCAATATACTGAGCAGAAGAATCAATGATGAGGGCGAAGTGCAACGATATATGGACAGAAATGCTCAGCATGAACTTATGCATGGAGTTTCGTCTGTTATGTATTCCGAGGAGGAAGATATTTTTGGGTGGAAACACCGATTAACTTCAGGAATATCTCTGAAGGTACCAAAAAGTGTACAAGAAATTGGTGGCGAGGAGCAGGGAACTCTGTTGAACGAAGCTACTATAGAACAATATCGAAGGCGTAGACTGGAACCAGGAGACGATGATTTTGCTTATGAAGCGTGGGTTGCTGTTTTGGATATGGCGGATGCAATTGACCCTACATATGAACATACTCGATTGAGAGCAATGGCGTTGCATGAAGGCCGGGGCGAAGTTATAGGTCGTTTTGAATCGATCTTTGGCCCTTTATCTTTTGAAAGGCTTGAGCAAGAAGCCAAGCATTTAAAAGAAGTCTCAGACATGTATGGTTTTAAGAATAAATTACTAGAGATGATTGACCCTAAGTATCACGACCCTGCATCAGAAAGATTTGATGAGGTACATAGATTAATAGCGCAGAGAGTTGACCGTAACAAGGCCGCCAAGTAGTTGGTAGTAGTTCTACACCCGGCCAGCTACTGCCGCCATTTTGACGCAATACCACTTTTGTGGTATTATTTGTTTTATGTTAGAGTTCGTTACGCGTGAGGTGCAACACTCTATTGGAACTATCGAAGCCGCATGTCTAGTTAGTAAGCCGGATGATGCAGGTGAATTTGACGGCGGTATCGTAAAGGACAATGTTCTTATACCTCTGCCGGGACAACTTGTTACTGCTATTGCCGAGAGCGCAGCTCAGTGTGAAACCATGGAAAGATCCGGTTATGGAGTTGATTGTGGGGTATTTGGTGCCTTGGTTTTAGGGGGTACGTATAAACCAGTATCCCAAGAAACCTACCAGAGAGGTCTACATCGATATATAGAGTTTGGTCGATGGTGGGAAAAGGATGAAATCTTAGGTGTTACAGCTACAACTGAACTAGCTCAATTTTGCTCGTGGAATGGCAGGCTATTGCCTAGGCATATGGCCATCAAGTTACCGCAAACCGAGGGGGAATATGTCCAAAAGATCGGTCATGGGTTACCAATAGCTATATCTGACGCTGTGGCTAACTTCCGCTTTCATCGTGCTAATACTGTCGCTTCAACAAATAAGTTTACTGCAACCTACAAAGACCGAGTGATTTTGTCATACGCACCAAGTAACCCAGACACGAAGTCTGCCGGAACATACGAAGGATTACCAGGATAACTAGTAGAGCAGTTCCATATCCTTAATGCTATGATCCGCCACGCCCCTGAACTCTGTTATCTTGCCCTGACCCAGACCGGATGTTAGAACTGTCAATCTGTTATGATATAACTCATGAAAGTAGCTTTTTTAATTTCTGGGTACAGCTTCAACCAGACTCCGGCTGACAATAAATATGCTGACTTAAGAAAAGCTATATCTAAAAAAGGATACAAGGTTATACCTTCTCCATTTCAATGGAATCGCACCACTGTATCAAAATATGTCACCGAGTTTGCTGATTTTTATAATAAAAACAAAGATGACTACAATATATTGATCGGGAACTCTTACGGTGCTATGGTTTCGTTTTTAGTTGCTCCTATCGTAAAGCCTGACCGTATTTTACTTTGTTCTTTGTCTCCGTACTTCATTGAAGATGCAGATAAGACTACAAAAGAATACCGTTTGAAACGGTTTGGTAAGCGAAGAGAGGAAGCCATGAAGCGGTTATCTGCTAAAAAAACGGCTGACGCAATTAACAAAACTAATATAGAAGTAACAATGTTATACGGCGAGCAAGAAAAAGAGGTATATGGGCAGTTAGTTGAAAGAGTTAAAGAGACTGCTAAAGAATTAAATAACGTGACTTTAGTAGAGGTTCCAAATGCTCCACACCCGTTTATTTACCCAGCCTACATAAAGGGTATTGCAAAAGTATTGTAATAGTTCCATATATCCTCTGCTACGGCTGTCGACGTTTCTGAACTCCGTTTTTTGGCCTAACCCATACCGGATACTAGAACTGCCCATCCGTGAGCTATAATTAAGTTATGAAAATTGTCTCAACGAATCCGGCCGATAACTATAAAGTTATAGGTGAAGTTGACATGTCTACTACCAAGGAAATTAGAGATAAGGTAGCCAGTGCTCAAAAAGCAAGGTTAGGGTGGAAAGCAATTGGGGTAGAAGGCCGCATCAAGTTACTCCAACCTATTCGTGACGAATTGATGAAGCAGGTTAGTGAACTATCTAAGTTGATTAGTGAGGAGACCGGGAAACCAATTGCTGAAAGTACTTCTGAGGTTGAAAGGTATATAGACAATGACATAGATTGGTTTTTAGATAATGGTGCTCAGGCACTAGCTGATCAAATAACTCTTCAGGACGACCAGTCATTACATAGGATTATTTATGAACCCTATGGCGTTGCAGCTGCTATAGCGCCTTGGAATTACCCATTTGGAATGTTTGTCTGGGGAGTATTTCCAAATCTCATAGCGGGTAACTGCGTTATTTTTAAAACCTCCGAAGAATGTGCTCTTGTTGGTAAACTTATCGAAAGCATTATGCAAAAACAGAATCTACCAGATGGAGTTTTTTCGGTTGTTCATGGTTCGGGAGATGTGGGTGAAGAACTATCAAATAGCGATATAAACCTGCTATGGTTTACCGGTAGTACTCGTACTGGCAAGCACCTATATAAAATTGCGGGTGATAAATTTATCCGAGCCGTCATGGAAATGGGTGGCTCAAACCCCTGTGTTGTATTCGAAGATGTAGATATACCAAGAGCGGCATCAATTATTTATGGTGGTCGTTTCGGCCACAATGGCCAAGTCTGCACATCAATAAAACGTTTAATTGTTGATGGTTCAGTAGAAAATCAAATAATCAATGAGCTAAAGACTATCATGCTCGGTAAGAAAATTGGTGATCCACTAGATCCTAAAACTGATCACGGAAGCCTAGTTGCTAAACGTCAGCTAGATCTTCTAGAAGATCAAGTAGAGGATGCTTTAACTAAAGGAGCTGAAATCGTAGCTCAAGCTGCACTACCTACAAACTTAAAAGGTGCATTTTTCCCTCCAACTCTTCTAACTGGCATCACTAAAGATATGCGGGTATGGAAAGAAGAGGTATTTGGTCCGGTCCTGCCAATAATTTCCTTTAACGATGAAGCCCAAGCTATACGCATGGCGAATGATACGTCCTATGGCCTAGGAGCTCGAGTAATGTCCGAAGACGTGGAACGGGCAGAACGTGTGGCAGCACAGATTGATGCCGGCTCAATACACTTAACCTATGAAAACAGGTGGGTGCGTGCTAACCCATTCGGTGGGTATAAGAACTCAGGAATGGGCAGAGAACACGGTTTTGAGGGCTTTAGAGAAATATCACAGATCAAAGTTATTCAAAAAAGTTTGCCCTCAACAGATGATTGACGCATAACAAAATAGTTCCAGACTCACTTAGCTACGGTCCCCCACTTGATTTATTCTAGTTTTTGTGGTATTATTTAATAACTAAAACTAAAACAAAAAAATGACCGAAGCTTCCCATAATAGTATCGAGTTGAGCAATCCACCTACTAGCGAGGAGCTATTCGCTCTTGGTTCGGCATGTTTAGCAACGACAGCTGAGGTAGATCTACTTTCTCAACACGAGGCGTTTAGTGAAAATCCAAACACTGTAGGTAGACTTGATGTACCTTTTAAGTCAGGTGAGGTAGCAACGGAGCCTGACATGGTTTATCGTCAAGTGGGCATTGAAGCAATACAGGATTTGGCACGATCTGGGATTGTAAGAAATGGAGCGACAGCCGAAGGTCAGGAACATAAACGATGGGGCCATGATGTTTTTTGGTCAGAGGGAAGTAACGGTGCACACATGAATACAGCTGGAAGAGCGATAATAGTTGCTCCAAAGAGTGCTACACAAGATGGTTGGGTTACATCAAATAAAGTTAAATCCATCTATACTCAATCGCCTAGCGGCGAAGTAATCGACCTTTTAGCAGAGGCTAAGCAATAGCTCCACACCCGGCCAACTACGGCTCGATAAGATAAGAATAGGTTTTGTAAGTGCTCTTCACTTTTTCGGCATATACTTAAAGACATATGATCAAACAGCAGAAATTAGTGCTCACTGTAAGCATACTTGCCTCGTTTGTTGGAGCTCTTGATGGCTTCATTGTAAACGTTGCATTACCAACCATTAGCAGAGAGCTAGGCGGTGGATTAGTATTGCAACAATGGGTGGTCGACGCCTATATGCTAAGCCTAGGCTCACTCATACTTATTGCTGGTTCGCTTTCAGATCTATTTGGACGTAAACGTGTACTTAAGTTTGGTCTAGTATGGTTTGGCGTTACTTCGTTACTGTGTGCAGCTTCACCGGACGGTACGTTCCTTATCATATCCCGGGCATTGCAAGGGATTGCTGGGGCACTTTTGGTGCCTAGCTCGTTGGCTATGATTATTTCGGCGTTTTATGGTCCCGCACAAAGCAAAGCTATAGGTACTTGGACAGCGTGGTTTAGTGTGGCGGCTGTCACAGGACCACTCCTTGGAGGACTTATTCTATCGGTAACTACTTGGCGGTGGATATTCGCCATAAACGTTCTACCAATAGCCGTTACGCTGTGGCTCATGCAGAAGTTGAAAGAACCCGCGCATGTCAAGTCCTCGGTGAAGTTAGATATATTCGGTGCTGTTATGTGTACCGTAGGGCTGGGGGGCTCCGTGTTTGCGTTAATAGAGCAACCACACTTCGGATGGATGAGCCCAGTTATATATGTACCACTTGTGCTTGGTCTCATAGCGCTCGGAGTATTTATAAAGCATGAAAATAAACATTCTGATCCGATGCTGCCACTTTCACTATTTCGCTCACGCAACTTTAGTGCGGGCAATGTCGCTACGGTGTCGATTTACGGTGGCCTTGCCATGGCTAGCTTTTTAATAGTGATAACCTTGCAACAGGTAGGTGGCTACAGTGCGTTACGGGCCGGACTGGCTATGATGCCAGTGACAGTTGTCATGTTCCTGTTATCTTCTCGTTTTGGTGCGCTGGCTGGCCGTTTTGGCCCGCGCTTTTTTATGACCGCTGGACCATGTATTGGAGCACTAGGATTTTTATTAATGTTGAGAGTACAAGCTCACGTCAGCTACACTACACGGTTGCTCCCAGGAGTATTGGTGTTTGCACTAGGGCTATCGATGACTGTGGCGCCACTTACTGCTGCTGTGCTGGGAGCTATAGAAAGCAAACAAGCAGGAATAGCATCAGCAGTAAATAACGCCGTTTCGCGCATCGCAGCGCTGCTGGCCATTGCCGCTATAGGTGTATTTAGTGGTACAAAGTTAGAAATAGCTGGCTTTCATAGAGGTATTCTTGCCGCAGCAGTATTTTTAATGGCTGGCGGAGTTATCTCGGCTATAAGTATCCGAAACACTCATCCACAAAGAGTACAATCCGATCATCCGGAGCCGTAAAGTAGTTCCATCCCTCAAAAGCCACAACTCACCAAACATAAGCGTTTTTAAAGAGCTGCTTTTTATTATAGGATTTGATATATGACAGTTGATTCTTTAGAAAAGGCAGGGATTACTATTACACATATTGATACTGAGACAGCAAAAGATATCGAGCTGGAGTGCCGGGAGTTGCTTATAACCGAGGCTCTTCAATATACTGTGCCATTTGGAGATATACGAGAGCCGGGAAGTGTCCATCCAATTTCGCAACGGCTATACCGATTATCAACGCTAAAGGAGTCGGGACTATTAGCTGTAGTGTCAGTGCTAGGCCTACACCCTCATCCTGAAGGTCCTGAAGCTACGGTCATAATCAATGGCCAAACGCCAGGAGCTAAGCAAGTATTTCATAGCGATATTGTGAAGGGGAGCCAAGTGGTTGTGCAGGCAAGCAAGGATGGTGCATTTGATTTTTATCCTGACTTTGACCCAGCGTTACCTGATAATTTTGAAACCCTTGATGTTAATGCAGGAGATGTACTCAGCTGTAATCGTGCGTTTATGCGTCATCGTGGTCGTAACCCGAGCGACCATATACGTTATAACCTAGTTTTTACATCCGGACTATTAGTAGATTAGAGCAGGGAGCTTTCAACCAATTGCCGTACAGTAAAATAGTTTCACAGCTGCCCATCCACCGCTCGCCATACAGCTTGACTTTGTTATTCGTGCTGACCCAACTGGGCGTTAGAGACATAGAACTATTTTTAGTGATTCAGGATTGCTTTTTACCGTGAACGTACTTACTATTAAGCTAGTTCTTAAAAAGCAAAAACTATGGATAACCAACCGCCACAGCAAGGTAGTGCGCCACCTACCAATAATTCAGAACCTGTATCTGGTCCACAATCTATTGTAAGTCCGAACGGCGGCATGAGAGTTATCCAACCCACAGACCCTAACCTGAAAGCTGACAACATATCAACACCACCTGCTCAACCTATTACTTCTCCTCAACAAGAACGGGCTGCAAGTTCCAGCAATGTGCAAACTCCCGACACTGTTAAGCAACCACCACAGTCCATACCTAACCCAAGTTCAATTTATCCAGAACCGCAGACTGCTTTTATTGGCAGTAGCCCAGTTTCTAGATCAAGCTTAGAGGAGGAGACTAGTAAACGCAAAAAACATAAGCATATAATTCTTACCCTTGTTTGCATAGCTTTGGTTTTACTTGCAGGAGTAGGCGGATTTTTATACTGGTATATACCCCAAGACCACTCAATCTACGCAAAATTGACTTCTGAAAACTATACCCAAAACGGCGTAAATATAAGCTTTTTGTATCCTTCAATCCTAAAACCCGATGCTTCGCAGCTGGCCAAGTTACAAAACCAGTACAAAAATAACCCTAGTGCGGCTGAGTACTTAATATATGATTATCAACAAAATACCCCCCAACGCATCGGGTTAAATGTTACGAGTCTCAAGGTCGCTAGCCTTCTTGGAGATTTGAATCTTACGCCGGCACAATTATTAGACCAAATTAAGTCCGGTTCAGGAAGCTTTGTAGATGCTATTAACAAGGCTAACCCAGCGACATTTTCAACGCTATTCAATGGGTGCAACAATTTTATAACAAACACCTCAAATCAAAGACTTGTAACTTGTTATACGAGCACTGATGGTTTTTCTCTCGTGCAACTTGTTGGCGTGGACAGTAACTACCAATATAACCTCTTTCTATTTATGCCTAACGCTGTATGGAGCTCACACCCAAAAGTGTGGCAAAAAGTTGAAAAAAGCTTTGTTTATTAGCGTTTATTTGAGCTAATAGCTCTACACTTCATTAGCTAGGGCCGATCACCATATTGACATTGCGCTAATAATGTGATATTGTTTTATGATGAACGGTAATGAAAATAAAGAAAAATTCAGTATTTATTCTCCAGGCTTTGTCGAACCCAAGCACCCAGAAAATAAGCCGATTAGTCCTCACGAAGCAAGACAATTTGTTGAAGGTCTAGGCTATCAAGAGGAAGTGTGGGATAACATTATGGACCAGAGTCTATTAAGCCACGAGGTGCGCGGGTTGATTAGCATCGCCAGGCAGGATGGCTCAAGAAAACTGAGTGACGTGTATCTGGAGCAGTATCCTGACGGCAATCATTACTCGGCAGGGGATGTTCAGGCAGAAATTGATGCTGCTCACGCGATTACAGATGGTCAATGGGAAGCGTTTATAAAAAGTCACCCAGAGAACTTGACTCGTTTTTAGAGTTCTTAAACAGTTTCAATCCGTTAACAAGCATCCCATGATTTGATTTAATATCACTAATATGGTATTATTTGGTTTAATGACATCTCCTGACGCTCAAATTGAAGTATTTCCGTCAACCGCACTGACAGATATTGGCCTTCTGCGCCCTGTTCTTGAAAGTGCAGTTATAAACCCCATTACAGGAGAAGTTTTTACAGATGAAATCGAAGAAGATTTGCGTTCAGTCGAACAAAGCCGCGATGGCCTAAACGAACGCTACTATGCCGTAGCCAGAACATCTGGGGGTTTAGTTATCGGCGTGATGGGTTTGCAGCGTCCTGAGCAAGAAATGCTAGCGTTTACCAACACCGAAAACCCAATAGAGTTGATTAATGCTTATGTACTGAGATCTAGTCGTGGGCTGGGGGCAGGCCAAGCTTTAGTGCACCATCTGGAAGACAAAGCAAAGGAAGACGGACATAGTGAATTAGTGCTCAATAGTGGTCCACGTTATCAGTGGTCGGGCTGGCCTTTTTGGCGCAGCATGTATGGTGAGCCAGTCGGCATGCTTAAGGACCATTATGGACCCAGTTTCGATGCGATGGTTTGGCGAGCGCAGCTTGATGAGAAAAAATAGTTTAACCGCTTGCCCTCTCCAGAACTCTGGATTGACTGAATATCACAGCGGTAGCATTGTTCAACTTTATGTCTAGTTTTGTACTTGATAGAGAAGAGATAAAGGCTGGTATTAAGCCTGAGATAATGGATTTTTTGTTTGGCTCTAATTATGATGAACTATCAGAAATTGCCGCTGATCTGGTAAAGGAAGGCCGCAGCGAAGCTCGATACCTTCCAGCCGTAAGACTTATTGTTGGATCAGCCTTAAGGGTTCTGGAATTACCTGAGGTAGCCGGTCGCCTACCACAGGAGATTGCCGCACGTAGAAATGCTGCACTCCACGCCGCAGAATGTGCAACTAATCTTGCACTGGCTACGGATACTCTTACTCAATATTATGTCGACAATCCGTTTCTAATGAACTTGACTGTCAAATCTGGAGAAGAAGGCGCACTCAGAAATAAAGAATATTTACTAAGTTTGGGCCAATCACCCTTCTTTGATGTAGCGGGTGTGAGCGGCGCGGCATTAAATTTAATTAGAGAAAGAGACGTCTCTGGAAGCCCACCTGATATTATTGCAAGAAGCACCGGACTACTGGCCATTTCAGGGGTATATAAAGGTGATTCTGACGTTGCTGTGGATTATCTAGGACTGCCATATGCCTCAACCGAGCACTTGGGGTTGCAAGAGGGAATAGATGGTCCAGAGGTCGACTTTACCGCTGAAGCTAAGGATTTTTTGGGAAACCTCCATGTACAAGGTCGCGGTTGCCCAGCAGGTAAGGTAACCGAACAAGGTGCCGACCACAGCTTACTTGAAGAGTACTGGCGAAAGCTTGTGTACTATCTTGTTCCGGAAAACGCAACTGCCGAGTGGCAATCAGGATAGCCCTAGGCTTAATCAGATAGTTCGTGGGGCTGTGATTCTATGCCAGTACTCTTCATTTGGTTTGTTTTAGAATTTGCAGAAATAGCCTACGCTAAGAGATCGAAAAAAAACCTAGCATACCATTAGCCTCAATCCTTTTCCAGTATTCAATCAACATTATTGACATAAAAACACGTTAAGCGTATTGTTTGTTCATAAGCTAAGGAGGGGTTCTATGGCGACTAATAATAACCTTAAGGACTGGACAGGTTGGGGATTTTTCGCTGGACTGTTATTGTCAATCCAGGGTGTAGCACAAGTAATAATGGGGATATCAGAGCTTAGTCAAAAGAAGCTCTTTTTTATACTTTCAAATGCCGGAGTTCCTATAAGCAATGATACTTTCGTTGTTTGGGGATGGGTGTCCGTGATATTAGGCGTACTGTTGCTAGGTGTTGGCTTTTCAGCATTGCATGGCAGCAGTTGGTCTAGAGTAGTCGGTGCATTCTTTGCCGGACTGGCTCTACTAGCCAGCTTAGTATTCTTACCGGTCTACCCGCTATGGGCAGTTGTAGCAGCAGTTGTAAGCGTACTTACAATATATGCGCTAGTGGTCAAGACTACTGTCGAGGCTTAAACTAAGCTTCTAGGCGGCAGTGCCAAAATAGCTTCAAATTCATTCAATCCTAAACAAATCAAAAATCTTTTATAATTAAAGGTGTTTAATTGATATGATTTAGGTTAGTAAAAAAGGGGAAAAATTATGAAACTTATTGGCGTAATGCTTGGTAGCGAAAACTCAGCGGTCTTGGGGGACTTTTACACAAAAGTCTTTGGCAAGCCGGGTTGGCAAGAAAAAGATTGGTACGGTTTCGATGTAGGTGGTGGCAACTTAATGATTGGACCACACAGCGAAGTTAAAGGCCAAAATCAGTCACCTGGAAGGATTATTCTTTCTTTGGAAACTGACGATATAGAAAATGAGTTTAATCGTATAAAAGATATCGGAGCAACAGTAGTCGCCGAACCGTATCAACCGGATAAAGAAAAAAGTCCGGATATGTGGTTAGCAACACTTGCTGATCCCGACAATAATTACATTCAGTTATCAAGTCCTTGGAAAAGCTAAACTTCAACTAATACTTAGCCCAACGACCAGCTAAGTAAGTCGCTCTAAGCGCTTATGTTATAGTGGGGCTATGCACTACCTTGGACTACGCCATAAGTATGAGCGTAAGCAGGGGATAAAAAAACAGTACAAATCTCCTTACACTGCTTTTCTCGATAGATTAACTTTTATCGTCGGAATAATTGGCCCTTTCACAGTTTTGCCACAAATTTATAGTATATTCACAACAAAATCAGCTGCCGGCGTTTCATTGATAACCTGGGTACTCATATTTGTGGTTACTTTTCCTTGGATTTTATACGGCATAGCTCATAAAGAGAAAAGTATAATTGTGAGTTTTATCCTATGGGAAGTAGTTAATCTCAGTGTGGTTGTAGGGGTGATCTTATATAAATAGCCAGGCATTAGCTATAAGTAGCCCTATGCCTAGACCATGGCCTCCTATCAATATCTATACCGGCTAATGTATAATTTAGACCAGACACATGAACGTCAGGACCAAATAGTTGAATAAGACCACAGAGCAGCTGACCAAAGCAGTGGGGGTAGGTCTTGTAGCCGGGACTGCGGATTTTGCAGCTGTGACTCTTTGGCTGCATCGCTCGAAAACACATAATGCCTACAAGCTTAATCCAAAACTAGAGAGACTTGCTAGGATTGTGGTTTGGGCATCGGGCACAAATTCTAGCGAGTGGGCGACAATTCATCGTCAACACCACGAATTTGCTGATACATCAAAAGATCCACATTCTCCAGTACAACAGGGAAGGTGGGGAGTACAAAAATTATGGCTAAAGAATACCTTTTTATATAACAAAGAAGGGAAAAGAGTATCTGCGGCCGGTGAATTTCCGCCTGATCTACAGCCAGATAGGCTAGATAGAAATAAGAGAGCCGGTCTTGCAGCCAGCTTAGCCGCGCACGTGGCAATTAATAAATCTATTGGTAATCCTGGATATATGGGTGCGGCCTCGTGGGGTTTTGAGAAGTTATTCTATATTGCAGGCGGTAATACGGTGAACTCTTGGGGACATGCTGGGGCTAAGCCTGCCGCCGCGACCCTGACAGGTAAGATTACTCCTCACCCAGATGGATCGTACGGCTCAGATTCCGCATGGGTGGCTGCAATAACTTTAGGTGAGGGTAGGCAAAAAGCCCATCACGATCACCCAGAACGTATCTTCTTTGGAGACGGTGCTGACGAGATGTCTGTACCAAGACGGCTAGCTCAAGACATCGGCGGGACAATAGCCTTAGGACTTGTAGAGCATGGACTTGCAACGATCAATGAGTTACCACCTCCACCAGACTTACAAGATGCAGCCTAGAGCACAACGTTACTCGATATCTTAAAATTAATGAAAGAACGGGGGATAGTATGGAAAGTGATCAACAACCTAAAAATGCTAAAAAAGGCTATGGTAAGCGACCGAAATGGCAATGGTTAGTTATTTATCTGGTCGTAGCTATTGTAGTATGCGGTTTGATTTATTACATATTTATATATAAAAAGACGACTACAACCACGACTAATAGTAACGGTACAACTACAACCACAACCTACAACGGCGGGTATTAACCAATAAACTAATTTCGCCGAAACCTACTTTTAATAGATAGTGAACACATTACTTACTCAGTCTATAAGGTGGAAACACCCCTGTTGCGTCGTACTGTAAGTATTCTTTCAGTTATAAGAAGTGCTGCACCGACTACTATTCCGATAACTGCGATAAGTACGTTGTAGTGTGTTTGGGTGACGTTGGCAACCGTACTGGCAGCCGTTGGGTTGTTGTTATCAGGTGAAGAAGTCAGTAATCCAAGAACTTTTCCCTTGGGTGAGTTTGATTGGCTGTTTTGAGAGGTACTAACTGATGAACTACTTACTTTTGGTAAGAAAACCCTGATCGGCCTGAGCACAACAGCGCTAGCTAGAGTAATGTTATTACTACCAGGGGTGGTTGACGAAGTTACGGGGGATGAGGAGTCGCTGATGGGTGGAGTTGTTATACCAAAGTTACCATCCCAAGTCCCGAAGACGTTGATAAATAAAATCCCAAACCAATTAGTTAGTGAGAATTCACTGCCTAATATGTTTACGAGATTTACGCTCGCGGTAGCATTCCCGCTAGTGGCGTTTCCAGCTGTACCATTATCTGTCACTAAAGCATTACCAGATGTAGCACTGACATCAATATTATTATTTATGGTTTCGGTGTTATTGTTTGTGACGCTGGCGTCTGTGACTTGAGGAATAGTGCTATCTTGGGTAATTCCGCCACCTAAAGTAGCCGACGTTGTACCGACCGGAGCGTTCATTATCAAGCCTAACCATGTGCCAAGAACATTTATAAATACCAGCAAAGCATTGCTGCCAACAACCTGACTACCTGTTAGATTGTAAATGTTAACTTGGGTATCGGCCGTACCTGTTGTGGCGTTGCCGGCCGAGTTGTTATTGCTGACAGTGGCATCACCAGATGTGGCCGTAGTGGTTATTTGGTTATTAACCGACTCGTTGTTGTTAACAACTGTTCCGGTGTCTGTCTGTAGAGTTGGCGTCTGCGAAGTAGTTGCTGGTGAATTTTCGGCGAGCAGGCTATTTACTAGTTGATAAGGTACTAATATGTTGCCGGTGAAGTCACCGTAAATATTTATTACCCCTAAGAAAGATTGTCCGGATGCAATCATGGAATTAATAAGATTCATTATGTCGGCCACTGAGTCTGCCGAACCAGTCGTAGCATTACCGGCGCTATCGTTACCGCTAACTGTGGCGTCACCACTCGTCGAAGATAAATTAACTGTATTGTTAATTGTCCCATTGTTTGTCGATTCAAACTGCAGGTCATTTAAAAGTGACGGATCACTTGTTATGGCCTGAGAAAGCACCGAAGGATCTATGACTAGATCACCATTAACATCACCATTAACATTTGTTTCAAAGGTTGTTAGATTACCACTGCCAAGATCCGAGGAAGAGTTAATGGCGTTTATGAGATTAGCTACGGCCTGAGCGTCACCGCTTGTTGCGCTACCAGCTGTGCCATTATCGGCAACCGTTGTGTCGCCGCTTTGAGATGTTGAGTCGGTTTGGTTATTAAGCGTTAGATCATTACAGGCAGAATCTGGGTCTGCAGTACTATCTGTACTATTAGTTACATCTGATGGGTCTGTAGTGGTTGTTGTCGGATCGGTTGGTATGGTTGTGCTGTCATCGGCCGCCGAATCAGTCTGAGGTGTTGTCGGGTCACCACCTGAGGTATCGGAGCTATTATCACTAGACGATGATGTAGATGGGTCTGTTGGGGGGGTTGTGCTATCTGTGGTTGTATTGGAAGAATCACTGTCATTTTCTGAAGATGATGGTGAGGGTGTTTGTTGAGATGATGTCGTGGTGCTCGAATCGTCTGGCTGACTAGTCGTGCTATCGTCTGTGCAAGCTGGCGGACTATCAGCCAGTACTGGCACCGAATGTACGCCGACCAACAACAATACAGCAATGCTTACAAAAGCAGCGGTTGTTATTGGTCGGAGCTTATACATAAGGAAACCCTTTCCTGGTTTATTGGGCTCTAGAAGTTAACTTGGCTCATTCTGGAGCAGATGGAGAGCTTGACTTGTTTGCAAGCTCTCCCAAAGTTGAGCTATATAACTATCTTAAAAAACTTAGATTTAAACTTTTAAGAGTTAGTAACACTTACGCTCAAAGAAGTAGTGCTTGTGTTTGAAGCATCACCACTTGTTGCTGAACCACCACTGACGTTGCCTTTGACTGTGGCATTGCCGGATGTGGCGTTTTGGTCGTTGTTGTTTGTCACAACAACGTTTGTGTCATTGTCAACAGTTGTAGTTGTCGTGGTTGTAGTCTTGCTACCACCACCGCTGTAGCTAGGATCAGAACTGCTGTCTGATGAGCTACCACCTGTTGGACCACTGTTTGCTACAGTAACTGCTGCGGTTAGATCGCTGCTGTTTGAAGCATCACCTGATGTAGCGCTGCTGCCGGATGCGCCGCCGCTGCCACCACCATCAAGAAAATCACTGTCATAGTGATTACCACCACCCTTGCTACTATTTACTACGGTAGCATTACCGGTTGTAGCATTTTGCGGGTTATTGTTAGTGAGACCAACGTTTGTGTCGTTGTCCGTGGTTGTTGTGGTTTTAGTTGTCGTGACTGTTTTTGGCTTATTGTAGCCGTGCCCGTAATTATGGGGTGAAGCCCCAGCAATACCGGCAAAACCACCTACCAATCCAGCTGACGTTGCCAATGTTGCGGCAATCCTTAATACTCTTAGTGTTGCCATAATCCCTCCTTTTAGTTAGATATTTTTCTAAGTTTCCTCGGGCTGCTCACCCGACTCCAAACGGTAAATATACCGGCTGGAGTCGAACCATCAGCACTATTTAGTTTTGTCCTCCTGATGACGATGTAGTTGAACTGGAATTAATCTGTAGATTGACTGAGGTGTTGCTACTACCCGATGATTTGTCTTGAACTTTAACAGTTGTGCTGGAGCCACCGTTATTTATGGTCTCATTGGTAGTGCCATTGGCTGTTACCGGTACTGAACGACCGTCTACGCTTACATTAGTAGTACTGCTATTTGACGACGAGGAGGTTGACTGGGAATTGCTTGTCAGCGGTGTTGACGTTGGGGTAGCTATTGGTTGATCGATCAACGTTGAGTTTGGTGTCTTGGTAGCTGGGTCTTCGAGTCTATTTGGTGCCGGATATAAGTAAGTCAGGGCAAGAACAAAAAGCACTAAAAAAAATAAAAAAGTCAGACGCTTTGCCGACTTTGAAACATAACTTCTATGAGTAGGTACGGATTGAGTATGGAAACTATCAATTAGCTCAGAAGGCTTGCTGTTGTTTCGTGGTCCCCAAACTCTAACCATCCAATAATCCCTCCACGTATATTGTGCAATTGCTATTTACTCAGTTTCGATTCTACTTGTCAATTATATTTTTTTAATTCTTGTTTTTTCTGGGTTTTATTTCTTTGTAAAATGAGATTTCAATAAACAAAAGCGTCTTTGATATGATTAGGTGATGACAAGCAATGGCGCGGCGAGTTGGTCTAGTGATCAAGCGGTTTCTCAATTGCACACTACCACGGACGGCCTTTCCGAAGACGAAGCCAAAGCCAGACTCAACAAACACGGCCTGAATGTTTTTAAAAACAACTCAAAAAAGAGTGTCTTAGATCTCATCCTGGAGCAATTTAAAAGCTCTCTAATCTATCTATTGATTATTGCCACACTGCTCTCTTTTCTCTTAAAAGATATCGGTGATGGCCTGGTTATCTTGGTGATTCTGATCATTAACACAGGACTAGGTTTTTATCAGGAGTATCGTTCCGAGAACGCTGTTGATAAGTTACAGAAATTGGTTAGCAGGGAAATCTTGGTTAAACGTTCCGGTAAGGAAATTCTAGTTCCCGAGCAACACCTAGTACCTGGTGATTTAGTTATTCTCAGGGAAGGCGATATTGTACCGGCGGATATAAAACTTATAAAAGTCGATAATCTAAGTGTCGATGAGTCGCAACTAACCGGAGAATCCATGCCAGTTACTAAATCTCGTCAGGGACAATTATCTATAGCTTATGCCGGTAGTACTGTTGAGCAGGGTGAGGCCGAGGGTTTTGTGTACGCCACTTCGAGCGATACCCAGTTGGGTAAAATAGCCCATCTGTCGACCGAAACTAAAAGAACCACTCAGTACGAGAAATCTCTATCTTCATTTAGTTCTTTCTTGGTAAGAGTTACATTTTTAACTCTTTTTGTAGTCTTCTTGTTCAAAGTGATACTGACACACGATAAATCCGATCTAGCGTCTCTAGGGCTGTTTATAGTTGCCTTATCAATAACCGTGGTTCCTGAAGCCATGCCTGTAATTGCGACAGTCACTCTGTCCTCGGGTGCTATGAAGTTGGCAAAACAGCATGTTATTGCTAAGACGCTAACAGCAGTTGAAGACCTAGGTAACTTGAATGTGCTTTGCAGCGATAAGACTGGAACCCTTACGGAAAATAAACAAACGGTGAAAAAACTTGTGGCTGACAATCCTGAACTATTTCAAAAACTGGCAATAGCCTGTTTAGAGACATTAGACGAAAAACGAAAGAAATTTCAAAGCTCCTTTGATCAAGCTTTTTTGAAATATGTGCCGGGGAATATACAAGAAGAGGCCCAGGGCTTTAAGAGACTAATGGAACTTCCTTTTGACCCCAACGCTCGCCGGCGGCGGACGGTGTTCTCTGATGGTAAGAAGACTTATTTGGTTTCAGAAGGCTCAGTCGAAACTCTTTTGGAGTTGACCGGTGATTCCAGAAAAGAAAAATACCATAAGATTATAGTTGAAGACGGTAAGATTGGCCTTAGGCATCTCGGCATCGCCTATAGAGAAGTAAAATTTACTAATAGTGATGACTTTGGCATATTGAAGCACGAGAAAGATATGATATTTGCCGGTTTTGTTGCTCTTGAAGACCCATTGCGACCAACCGCCAAACACACAATAGCCCTGGCTGAAAAGCTAGGCATAACTATAAAAATACTTTCTGGTGACAGTAGGGAGGTAACTGAGTATGTGGCAAGGGAAGTTGGGCTACTTGGTAAACATCAAATTGTCTATACTGGTGAAGAGATTCAGAATATGTCAGACGATCGCCTGGTTCATGTTGTACAAACGAATCACGTCTTTGCCAAGCTTAACCCTGAACAAAAGTACCGGATAATTAAACTACTAAAACAGCAACATAATGTCGTTGGCTATCAAGGCGATGGTATAAACGATGCCCCAGCTCTTAAATTAGCTGATGTTGCGATTGCTGTCAGTAGCGCGACTGACGTAGCTCAAGAAAGCGCCGACATATTACTACTAAGAAGTGATCTAGGAGTGATTGTTAATGGTATTCAATATGGAAGATCAATTTTCTCAAATATTAACAAATATATTCGCTACTCAATGATTGGAAACTTTGGAAACTTTTTTGCCCTGTCGGCACTTTATCTTATTTCTAATTCAACTCTTCCAATGCTACCAATTCAGTTAGTTATGACAGGCCTGTTAACTGACCTACCTCTCGTAACGATTGCTACAGATAACGTAGACACTAAAGATCTTTTAATGCCCAGTAAATTTAATACTCATCTACTTATGTTTATTTCAATGTTTTTGGGTTCGGTAACGGCTCTTTTCGAAATTTTGTTCTATTCAATTGTTAAGGACCGACCAACCGCAACGGCTCAGACCTCACTTTTTCTATTCCTTACGCTGAGTCAATTGGTCATTATCCTTTCGGTCAGAAACAAGGAACACTTTTGGTATGCAGCCAAATTATCTAAGAATATGATAGGGGCTTTTGTTGTAGTCATATTGGTAACAGTAGGCATGGTTTATGTTGGTGCTACTAAAAGTCTTTTCTCGTTTGGATCAGTAACTGTAGCTACTTTTGGATTAATTGTTGGCATGACAGTGTTCTACCTGTATGTATTAGATACCATCAAAGTATGGTTTTATCAGTCTAGAGTAGGGGGCAATGTATCCTGATTTTCGGGGCCGCAGGCCAAGTACCGGGACAGTCTAAATTATGTTTTTTTTTAAAGCTCGAACTACGTTTGATAAAGTTTTTGAAGTTGGAATTTTACTAAAGGCGGCTGATGGTCTTATTGAAACGGCCGGCGGCCTTATACTCTTAACACTTAACCCCGACAGCGTAAACAAACTCGCTAAGCTACTAACTGAAAATGAGCTCAACGCTAACCCCCACAATCTAATTGCTAATCACATTATTCACTGGGCTGGTCAGCTTACAAAGAAGACGATCATCTTTGGCGCTATATATCTACTGGCTCATGGAATATCAAAGATTATTTTAGTTTATGAAATACTACGAAATGAGTTATGGGCCTACATTGGTCTGATTATACTTACGGCGTTATTTATTATTTATCAAGTTTACGAAGTAATATTTTCTCATTCAATCGGCCTCAGCCTGCTAACTATTTTTGATGTAGCCATAGTTTATCTAACCGTTAAAGAGTATAAAAAACAAAGGAAAATGCAAGCCAAAGCCGTCACGAAAGAATAGCAACGTGTCTGTTATAATTCCTGCTTGAGTACTGCCACCTTAGCTCAGTTGGTAGAGCGGCGCTTTCGTAAAGCGTAGGTCGCCGGTTCAACCCCGGCAGGTGGCTCCAGCGGGTATCGTATATTGGTTAATATGTAGCCTTCCCAAGGCTGAGAGGAGAGTTCGATTCTCTCTACCCGCACCAGCCATTATGCTTAAAATACTTGCCGGCAACTAACTGGTCGGTATAATAGGACCTTATGGATCGTAAAACAAAAAGGGGCAGATATTCGAGTGTCGACGGCTTTATAAATCCTAAAAATAGTCAGCCACAGCCAAATCCACAACGCCCCAGCTCAAGCCAAACTCCAGATAGTTGGCATACTATTCCAACTATGCCAGTTGTAAGATCACACACAAGTCACAGCAGTAATACTACTGAGCAGCCGTCTTTGCTCAATACAACAATCGCTGGAAATTCGGAATCATCGAATTTACGCTATTCTCGTCGTAAAAATAAAAAGTCCAGTAAACGACTCACTAGAAGAAGAATGCTAGCCCTTAGTGTGCTTAGCATACTACTTATTATGATTGGTGTTGGTGGCTTTTTGGGTAGCAGACTACTGGGGACATTGGACAAGGTTTTTCATGGCAACGTGCTAAGCGATATAGGAGCAGCATTTGACGATACTCCACTAAACGGAGAAAGTTCTGGACGTGTCAACATATTGCTGGCTGGTGACTCTAGCGATGACCCAGGTCATGCCGGCGGTGATTTAACGGATTCAATTTTGATCCTGAGTGTCGATACTCAAAATCATACCGCTTTTCTCCTAAGTGTGCCTAGAGATCTGTGGGTTGATATCCCTGGTGTTGGTTGGCAAAAAATTAACGCCGCTAATAACAACCTAGGAACAAATCTTCCTGGCTACCCTCAAAATGGCATGGGACAGCTTGAGCACCTCGTGGTGACTGATCTGGGCATACCCATAAATTACTATGCGCTTTCTGATTACGGCGCCTTTAAAGATGCCGTGGATGCCGTTGGTGGTGTAAGTGTTGATATACAAAGCCCGGACCCACGAGGATTATATGATCCTAACGCTGATCTTAAGTTGCCGAACGGCTGGGTAAGTCTAAATGGACAACAGGCACTCAACCTAGCTCGTGCCCGCGGCGACGGCCCTGGCTCCTATGGTTTTCCTGACTCTGACTTTGATAGAACCGACCACCAAAGACAGCTATTTACGGCAGTTACTTCAAAGGCCCAGAGTCTCGGATTTTTGGACAACCCTGTTAAAATAAGCGACTTGTTTAACGCCTTTGGTAACAACGTCGAAACCGACCTGACTTTACAGAATGTGCTGAGATTGGTACAGATTACTAAGGGGATCAATGTATCTGCGATCAAATCTTACTCCTATTGTTCTACTCTAACTCTGGGACAAGACGGCTGTTCTAACGCTATAGTGAGAGGTTACACTGACCCAGCTTCTGGGCAGGACGCTCTTATACCGACTGCTGGCATTGGTAACTACGGCCAGATGCAGCAGTACTATCAACAGCTAACCTCAAATAATCCCGTAGTTAAAGAGGGAGCCAGTGTTGTCATCCTTAACGCCAGCGATGTTATTGGCTTAGCAAAGGGCCAGGAAAACATACTTGAACAAAAAGGCTTTGATGTTGCGGCAATTGCCGATGCCTATAATGAATATCCGAACACTATGATTGTTGACAATTCAGCAGGCAAGGATCCAAATTCACTCAGCTTACTTAAGCAACTCTATCCAGGGACAACGGTGACAAGCGATACAGGTTCGCCTGAGGCCGAGGAAGCACACGGATATACCGCTACTTTCGTAGTAGTGCTTGGTAAAAATTGGGATACCACCAATACCACCAATAGTCCGTAGTTAATACGGCGCTACCTAAAAGACAATACTATTCCTTCCGATTGTCATAGCACGTCAATTAACAGATTAGTGTAATAGAAATCGAATTACTTATTGATATATCACTAGTTATTTAAAAAGTAGTTAATGGGCTCGGTTTGACAAAAATACTCTTGATCCAACGTATTAGTATATTGCGTCATTAATGTACCGCCTCCAGTGAAATTTTGACCAATACATGCACTTTGCGCCTCAGAAGACCTAAGCGCCCCAGTTGCTACCCAATTAGGATCTTTGTTTTGCCAGCCACCCGTAATTGCTAACCACTGTGTTTTATTAGAATAAAAACCAACCTTTGTTAGAAGGGTTTGGGATTTTATGGCCGCTACCATTCCCTCTAAAGCGTCTCTATTTTGGTTAACACTAATTGACCAACTGTTTACTGTCTCGACATCAAGCCACCACCTATTACTATGAACACTCTCCAAAGCAGAGTACCTTAAAGAGAAAGCTGCAGCGGCATATCCATAGTTATAAGCCAAGCAAGACTTATTTTGGTCCGTGCACTGCAGAGGAAAATTAGAGTATTTTTCAGCATAGTTTATCCCCGGATAGCCTGTATTCATATATAGCCCATAATGCGTAAACCAATTCGCCTCTTTATGAGCACAGGGGTTCACTGTGAAATCTAGACCGTCATTTACGCCAACTATACCCCAGAGTGTGATGGGTGGAACAGCCTTACAATTTGGCCAAGACACGTCTGTTCCGATCTGTCCTAGTGGATTAAAAGCGGTAGCCGAGGAAATACTAGGAAACAGCCCAATTGATAAGAACATTATGAGAACAACTATGAAAATACGTAGTCTCATAGGCCTATAATAACAAAAAAGCCCCGAACCTGAGGTCCCGGGCTAATGTATAAAAAATTATTTCACTGAATATGCTTAAGGATATCTAAATTGTATCTGTTATTTAAGAGACAAAGATTCACGCATACTAATTTGGCAGAAATGTTTTAAAGCTAAATCAGTCTGTTCTTGTATGTATCTGGGTTTGGACGCTCGACTACAAAGCTTTGGCCAGCTACAATATAGCTATTCATGCCAACTCAGAAAGATTATTTACACGACAAGCTGGTTTTGCTGCTCCTAGCCCTGAATATTTTTCTGGCATTTTTGAGCAGTACGTTAATCGTTTGGCGTTTAAGTAGCGGGCAGACTGGGGACTATATTGTCCAAAGACGAGCTAACCTAGGTATTGATCAATACACTCAGGGGAACATTGTTCCGATACTTAGCTTTATTGCTTTTGCTCTACTGGTACTAGTTCTACACACTATTTTGAGTGCAAAAGCCTATAGTATCCAAAAGAACTTATCCATAATTATATTAAGTTTCGGTACGATGCTTTTGATTACTGCAACTATAGTTAGTAACTCGCTTTTAGCCCTTCACTGACATGACAGACTTAGAAATCCCGTTAGTTAAAAATCGTGGCAAACGTTACCGATTCTTCGAGATATTACCGGGAGCTTTAACCTGGTCCATGCTTGTTCTGCCATTTGCTTTAAGTCTCATAAGTGTAACAGCGGCAGTCTTTTTTATATTAGCCTTTATTCTACTGTGGTTTAGTCGGTCGGTCGGTATCAACATTCGTGCTCTACAGGGATATAGGACGATGGAAAAACATCGTAAATACGATTGGTCCGCCATGCTTTCGGAGTTAGAGAACGGGGAAGTTGGTGAGCCGTCAAAAAGACCGAAATGGCATGTTGATAATGTTAATCGCATGAAACAACACCCCGAAGCACCGAAGCCGAGCGAATTAATCCATATCGTTATGATTGCAACCTACAAGGAGCGCCGTGAGGTTCTCGAGCCAACAATTCAGTCTGTTATAGATTCTAACTATGACATGAAGAGGGTAATCGTAATTTTGGCTTATGAAGAACGTGGCGGTCCTGAAACGGAGCAACAGGCAATTAACTTAATTGATAGCTATAAAAGTCATTTTCTGTACGCCGCTGCCATTAAACATCCGAGTGATATACCTAACGAAATCATCGGTAAGGGCGGGAACGTGACATATGCGGGTAGAGAAATCGAAAAATACTTAAAAAACCATAATATTGATCCTCTAAAAGTTGCAGTTACCACCCTGGACGCTGACAACAGACCTGACAAGAACTACTTTGCAGCTCTAAGCTACACTTATGTATCTTGTTTGGATCCTGTTCATATCTCTTTTCAACCCATACCAATGTACACAAATAATATTTGGGACGCACCAGCACCAATGCGTGTTGTAGCGACGGGTAATTCCTTCTACAACGTTGTTTTATCACTCAGACCTCATATGTTGCGCAATTTTTCGTCTCACGCCCAAAGTATGCAGACTCTTATTGACACGGATTTTTGGAGTGTCAGAACAATAGTCGAAGACGGACATCAGTTTTGGCGAACCTATTTCCGCTATGATGGCAACCACCAGGTATACCCAATATATGTTCCGATCTATCAGGATGCAGTATTCTCTGACACTTATGCCAAGACACTCAAGGCTCAATTTATTCAACTTCGACGTTGGACATATGGCGCTTCAGATATTGCTTATGTGACCGATAAGGGTTACTTCAAAAAAAATAACATACCCAAAAGCAAGCTAACGGTTAAATTTTTGAGACTCTTAGAAGGTCACGTCAGTTGGGCAGTTGGTCCCATGCTATTAGCTTTCTCGGCGTTCGTACCTGTTCTGTTTAACCCCCAAAACTACGCTGCTAACGAACTACCTATATTAGCCAGTCGAATTGAAACAGTCGCCCTGTTAGGAGTATTTGCAACTTTGTTTGTAAGCCTAAAATCCCTACCACCCAAACCCCAGCGCTATAAAGCACATAGAACCATACTAATGGTCATTCAGTGGGTTTATCTGCCACTTACAACTATTGGCTATAATGCTGTTGCTGCGCTTTACTCTCAAACTCGTCTCATGTTTGGGTGGTATTACGACAAGTTTGATGTGACCGATAAAGCAGTAATCGTCAAAAACACTGCGGACAAAAATATAAAAACCACCTAAGGCTTGTGGTAGGCGAGATAATAAACTGCAGCCGCAGTGTCGAATCTCCTAAGCACATAACTTGAGACGGCCACAATGTCGGATCGGCTTACAATCCCACCATTATTGATAGATTTTAGTAGCTTGTTAATTATAGTATCAGTTAGTTCAGTAGCATCGGAGACGGCTCCTAATCGATGTTTGCAGCTCTCATAGATGCTTATATATAGGCAATCCTTCGAGAATGGGTTGAGTGTCCCTGAGGATTGTTGGACCAGTAGTGAACCTAAGTAGTCGGGCCTTTCAAAAGTACTAAACAGAGCGTTACAACTGTTACATTGCCGCCGCCGCCATACCTGTCTAGAAGATTTCGATGATCTTGAGTTGGTTACTCTGGTGTCCTTACCACAATATATACATACCATGTCAACATATTGACATTACCCTGTTATAAAGTCTAGTGGAAAAGGGACCTAAAACTGTGGGGAACACCCCACGGAGCCCAAAGTAATCTATATCTTTGCCGAAAAGAAGCGGCTATTGCTTAGCTAAACTAAGAAGCCTAGAGCGTTTAATTCTATTAAGAGATTTTGAAGAGAGGAGCTCTTCATAAAACAGTTTATAACCATCAAGTGCACCAGATTTGGAACTCACACACGATTCCTGCTTAACCTGGTAATGCTAACATAATACAATCGCAAAGTCAATAATCCATGGTGGGCGATAGAGGACTCGAACCTCTTACCTCTCGAACGTCAATCGAGTGCTCTAGCCAAATGAGCTAATCGCCCGATTTTTAACCGACTATCTGCCGGTTAGACCATAGCCGTAAACGAAATTGTGCGACTCTACGATCTATGCCCAGCATCGTACCAGATAATATTATCAAAGATACTGGTAACCCACAACGGAAGAAGCTTCAACAATTAATATCAAATAAAGTATATTACAAGAGAAAGTTATACCCAGCAACTATGTATAAAAAACAATATAGAAGGGCTGGCCTTATAGTACCAACCTTGTTATAGTAGGTCGCACGTGAGGTTTTGGGAGGTGTTCTAAAACTGATCTACCGGTTTAAATGTCGTTGCGAGAACATTTAAGCCGGTATTTTTTATTCTGATTAAAACAGATGGTGTTATTATGAAGATTAAGATATGAGTACGGAGAGAAACTCAGACAATCTACACGCCATGCGACACTCGCTGGCTCATATAATGGCAAATGCCATACAACACCTTTGGCCTGATGCGAAATTTGGCGTTGGACCGGTGGTCGACAACGGATTCTATTATGACGTTGACTTGAGTAAAGTTGCCGTGTCAGAAGAAGATTTTGCGACTATAGAAAAAGAAATGCAGAAGATTATAGATGCTGATGAGCCTTTTGAGTTAATCGAAATGAAAATCGACGAAGCAGTAGACTGGGCAAAGAAATCTAATCAACCATACAAAGCAGAACTACTAAATGACCTTAAAAGATCAGGCACAACCTTGGCTAAAGATATTGGTAGCGAGGAGTTGGGCGTTGGTCTCGACAAGGATGGGAAAAGTAAGGTCACAGAAGTCTCTTTCTATCGCAACGGTGACTTCACGGACTTGTGTCGGGGTCCACATGCCGAATCGACGGGCAAGGTAGGTGTATTTAAATTAATGAGAGTATCGGGTGCTTACTGGAGGGGTAAAGAAACGAATCCACAGATGCAGCGCATATACGGCCTGGCTTTTGAGGATAAGAAAAGCCTAGACGAGCATCTTAAGCTTATCGATGAAGCTAAAGACAGAGATCATCGTAAGATAGGCCGCCAACTTGATTTATACGCTATTTCTGAGCTTGTCGGGGCAGGCCTACCCCTATTTACTCCTAGAGGAACAGTATTACGCGAAGAGTTAAATAGATTTGCGCAGGATTTAAGAGAGAAAGAGGGCTACCAAAAAGTATGGACGCCGCACATCGCAAAACAGCAGCTCTATGAAATATCCGGCCATTGGGACAAATTTGGTGACGAGTGGCTGACTATAGTTAGCAAAGAAACCAGTGATCACTTGGTAATGAAACCCATGAACTGTCCTCATCATCAGCAGATATATGCTTCGCAGCCCAGAAGCTATAGAGAACTTCCTATAAAGTACATGGAAACAACAACTATATACAGAGACGAGAAAGCTGGTGAGTTATTGGGTTTAGCAAGAGTTCGAGCGGTTACACAGGATGATAGCCACGTTTTTTGTACCCCAGATCAGATCCATGAAGTTTTATCATCACTGGTCAAAATCGTCGGCGATTTTTACAAGGTACTCGACCTACCGCTTAAGGTTCGTCTTTCCTTCCGTGACGACTCTGATTCATACTTAGGCGATAGGTCTTTGTGGGATAAAGCCCAAAAAATAATTACCGAAGTGGTCAAAGACAATAATCTAGAGTATTACACAGCGCCTGGCGAAGCTGCATTCTATGGTCCGAAAATTGATTTTATGGCTCAGGACGCCTTAGGTCGCGAACTGCAGGTTGCAACTCCGCAACTTGACTTCGTTCAACCAGAGAGATTTGGATTGAAGTATACAGACAGTGATGGAAGCCAGAAGACACCGGTCATGATTCATTTTGCCCTACTTGGTTCCATTGAACGCTTCTTAGCCGTTTATATAGAGCATACCGCAGGTAAATTCCCCGTTTGGTTGGCTCCCGAGCAGTTAAGACTAATAACTGTTAATGATGAGAAACAAACAGTAGAATTTGCAGCTAAGTTAAAGGAGCAGGCAATTAAACTGGGTGTTCGTGTGGGAATTGATAACGCCAATGAATCTGTAGGCAAAAAAATACGTTCGGCCGAAGTTATGAAAATACCCTATGTCGTTGTCATTGGGGAAAAAGAAATTCAGGGAAATGCGTTAGCACCCAGAGTTCGCAAAGACCTCGAGGTTCAAAAGGAACCTAGTCCTAAAACACCCGAAGAGCTATTAAAAGCGATTGCGAGCGAGTCGAGCAATCGTGCGGTTAAGACTTCTCTTTAGCCGTGTCTCGCGTTGATGAAAGCTTCAAGCAGAGGGTATATGATATGGTTCTTCTTATACCTAGGGGTAGAGTTATGACTTATGGGCAAATTGCTGCTCTGTGCGGTGCTGCTTGGGCAGCATGGGAGGTTGGACAGATCGCTCATCTAGGGCCCGATAACTTACCTTGGCATAGAGTTGTTAATAAGCAAGGCGGCTTAGCGGCCGGCTACACTTATGGCGGAAGAAACGGCCAAAAAAAGGCTCTTGAATCCGAAGGCATAGCAGTTGATGCAGATTTTAGGGTTGATGTTGTGGAATTACTATGGAAGCCGACAGAAAAACAGCACCTCTAGTTGTGATCGTGGGCCATACGGCATCTGGTAAGTCTGCGGTTGCTATGAAGTTGGCTAAGAAGTTCAACGGAGAAATTATTGCAGCCGACTCGAGGACAATTTATAGAGGTATGGATGTTGGTACGGCTAAACCGAGCCTGGAAGACCGTCAATCTATAAAACACCACCTAATAGACTTGTTTGCCCCTGACAAGCCGATTACTGTCGCCAGATACAAAAATCTAGCAGACAGGGCAATAATCGATATCTTAAAAAGGGGTAAATTACCAATACTAGTAGGGGGCAGCGGACTATACGTGGATGCAATTATTTATGACTTTAAATTTAATGGACCGGCCAAACCATCCTTAAGACATGAATTAAATACACTTTCCGCTGAAGAACTGAGGTCTAGGATTGAGGGTCAAGGACTTATAATGCCACGAAATTACAAGAATAAGAGACATTTAGTTCGTCGTCTTGAAGCGGGCAACCAAATTCACCAGGATAAAGTACTGCGCGACAACACCCTAATTATCGGATTAAGAACCAGTAGCGAGGAGCTTAAGAAAGCAATTACCAAAAGAACAGAGGCCATGCTAAATAATGGGTTAGAAAAAGAAGTTAAACAGTTGTCTGCAAAGTACGACTGGGAACTTGAATCACTTCGGACAATAGGCTACCAAGAATTTAAATCATATCTGTCCGGCGAACAGGATATTACTGCAACTAAAGACGCCATAATAAAAGAAACAATCCATTATGCAAAACGACAACAGACCTGGTTTAGGCGCAACAAAGATATTCACTGGCCAGAGAAACAGATACAGATTGTTGATTTAGTAACAACGTTTTTGAACAAATAGTATATAGAACCATCTAACTCTTTGATACAATACAAATATGATTGAGCAATTGTTTGGGTCAAAGACAAGAGTTAAGTTGCTGCAACTTTTCTACGCTAATCCTAATCGATCTTTTTACGTCCGTGAAATTACACGTAAAATTGACGAACAAATAAACTCCGTGAGACGCGAATTGGCAAATCTCTTAAGTATTGGAATTATAGTCTCGGAAAACATGAATAATCGCCTATACTACGAGGTTAACCAGAAATTTGAATATTATGATCCGTTATCGCAAATATTTGGCAAGCCAGACAAGAAGTCACCGAAGAAATCAACCTCCAAAGACTCAGAGCTAACGGAGCAAGATGTTCTGCAGTCTCTGGGGAATGTAGAGCTTGCTCTATACACGGGCCAGTTTACGCGAGATGAGCTAAGCGGGGTAGATATATTAGTTGTTGGAGATATTAATCAGACTAAGTTGGGCAAGTTTATCACCGACCTAGAAGCTAAAGAAAACAAGGAAATTCGTTACGTGGTTATGCCGCTTGAAGAATATAACTATAGGCTACAGGTCAACGACAGATTCATAGCAGATATAATTCAAGCCAAAAAGCAGATACTAATAGATAAGCATGAACTGTTAAACCAACCCGTCAGTTAATAACTAAAAGGAAAAAATAGTAGTAAACCAATGGATATACAATTTAACGGCGCTAACTGCATAAGTATTAGTAGCAAGCAAACTCGTCTAGTGATAGATGACGACCTAAAAGAGCTTGGCCTTAGCCCTGTTACGAAGGCTGGTGACATAGGCGTATTTACCAATTCAATAGAGCATAAGGTGGCGAAAAATGCTAAATTAATTATTGACTGCCCTGGAGAATACGAGGTTGGTAGCTTGTCTATCTACGGAATAGCCGCCAGATCTCATACCGATACTCCGGAGGAGCAGTCTGCAACTATTTACAAGATTCTGACCACTGATGTATGTGCGGTCGTAATAGGCCACACATATCCTGAACTGAGTGATAGTCAGTTGGAAGCTATTGGAAGAGTTGATGTATTGTTCATACCCGTTGGTGGGCATGGCTATACCCTAGACGCTACTGGGGCACTAAAGTTAATCAGGGAGATTGAGCCCAAGCTTATTGTGCCAACTAATTACGCCGACAAGGATATTAAGTACCTGGTTCCCCAAGATTCTCTTGAGGACGCCCTGAAGGTTTTTGCAATGGAACCAAAAGAAAGAGTTAGCAAGCTTAAAGTCAAATCAGCGGATCTGTCCGATACAACTCAACTGGTAATTTTAGAAAGAGGTTAAACCTTCTCTAGTAGACCTTTTTTCTTCAGGGTTCTCAGCGCCTGTGTGCTTATCTTAAGTGTAGTTTTCTTACCATCCAAAACGATTGTCTTTGTCTGCAGATTGGGCTTCCATACTTTCTTAGTATGACGCATCGAAAAGCTGACATTGTTGCCAAACTGTTTTCCTTTACCTGTAATTTCACACTTCTGCATATTAGTTCCTAAATATTGAAAGCAATAGGGTATTATTCTATAGAATTTTATCTCTCTAGTCAATTAACTTTTACCCCGGCAACTGCTCAGACCTACTGCTATACTAACTATAATGTTCACTGATTTATCGCTATCAGATATCGTTATTGTTATTTTATCTATCTTATTTTCAATGGGCATTCATGAGGCCATGCATGCATTCACTGCCCATTGGCTTGGCGACACGACCGCCAGAGACATGGGAAGACTAACCCTTAACCCCTTAAAACATATTGATTTATACACAACGATTTTGCTACCCGTGGTTCTTATACTGCTTCATGTACAACCAATATTTGTTGCGAAACCAGTACCTTTTAACCCTAATAGAGTAAAGTTTGATGAATATGGAGCAGCACTTATAGGAATAGCTGGACCTTTAACTAATATTGTTTTGGCAACCATAGCGGCACTACTTTTGAGATTTACTGCTTTGAGCAGCAGTGCTGGCATTACCAATGTGCTTATATTATTTACTGAAGTTAACATCGCGTTTTTTGTATTTAATATGATCCCTATACCACCGCTTGACGGCTCAAGGTTATTATATGCATTTGCTCCTGAGCCGTTGCAGAGAGTTATGTACAGTATAGAATCTGCTGGGTTTGCGACTGTAATTGTATTTCTACTAGTCTTTGTGTGGTTCTTTAGCCCAGTTCTAGTATCCATTAATACGCATGTTTTGCAATTTTTGCTTGGCTGAATGACCACCCAAGGGTTTATAATAAAAGTTGCTGGGAACTACCGAAAGAGTGATTATCTAATAATATATGAGCGGGAGTTCGATATTTTTGAGGACCGTGGTCCTCAAGTGAGAACACCCACCTGGCTTCATCAGGTTAATCATATCGGTTTACCCAGCTTTTTATTACTCGGGGTGTAGCGCAGGTGGTTAGCGCGTACGGCTGGGGGCCGTGAGGTCGCCGGTTCGAGTCCGGCCACCCCGACCACAGTCAAGTTTACAGCTCAGGAGAAAAAAATGTGGCATGTTCAGGATAACAGTTTACACAAACAGTTTAAATTTCGAGACTTCAAAGAGGCCTTTCAATTTATGAATCAGGTTGCTCAAATTGCCGAAGAGCAGAAACATCATCCAAAATGGACGAATGAATGGAATAAGGTAGAAATATGGCTCAGCACTCATGATAAAGGAAATGAAATAACTGAGAAAGATAAGAGATTGTCTAAATCGATAGACGATGTGTATGTGGTATATACCTCCAAAACAGCTAGTGTTTCCAGACTTAAAATATACACAGACGGAGGCTCGAGAGGTAATCCAGGTCCGGCAGCCAGTGGTTACGTACTATTTGACGAGAATGATGGCATTGTCGCTAAAGAGGGAATATATCTGGGTATTACCACAAACAATCAAGCTGAGTACCAGGCCCTTAAGTTGGCGCTAGAAGCTGCAAAAAAGTTCAATGCTGTTAGTCTCGATATATATATGGACAGCTTACTAATAGTAAATCAGATAAAAGGGATATATAGAGTAAAAAAGCCAGAGCTTATACCCGTATATGATTCTATAAAAAAACTTATAGATGACTTTGAATTGGTTAAATTCACCCATATACCTAGATCATTGAATACCATCGCTGATGCAGCTGTTAATGAAGCTCTTGATAATGCTCTTAGTTCGTCTTAGTTTTTATGCTATAATACCGGACATACCAGATTGTTGACTGGTCGCTTGCTTAAACGCAAGAGGAAAGTCCGGGCAGCATAGGGAGAGGCAGTTGTTAACGGCAACCGAGGGTGACCTCAGGGAAAGTGCCACAGAAACGATACCGCCCATTTATGGGTAAGGGTGAAAAGAGCGAAGTAAGAAGTCGCATTTTACGCTGGCGACAGCGTAAAAGGGTAAACCCTGCCTGCTGCAAGGTGATGAATTAGTGCCGACATGTCGGCTAGTTTCCCGCTATAATTCATCAAAAATCCGCTCGATTCAGGTAGTAACACCTGAACTAGATAGATGACCGGTTAAAACAGAACCCGGCTTACAGATAATCTGGTCTAAAATCTTAAAACCAAATGAATAAACCGCCAATAAATCTGGCGGTTTATTCTATTTTAGAAGCAATCTATTTAGTCTTTGTAACAGTCCCGGCCATTTTTATAACAGCGGCCATAGCTGCTGGTTCGTTAACAGATAACTCGCTTAGCATTTTACGGTTTAGTTCGATGTTAGAATTTTTAAGCCCAGACATTAGTTTGCTATAAGTAGTGCCGTTTAGGCGCGCAGCAGCATTTATTCGAGCGTTCCATAATTCTCTGAATGTTCGCTTTCTGTTACGACGGTCACGATAAGCATATTGCAGTGATTTGGTGACGGCTTGACGCCCACGACGGACGCTGGATCTGTGTGCGTGAGTCATGCCCCTCGTATTATGTCTTATCTTCTGGTGTCTTTGGTGACTCGTGACACCTCTCTTAACTCTCATTAGATTAAACTCCTAATTTCAACTTTACATTCTTTGCGTTAGCACCGCTAATAGTCTGGAAACTGGTAATCTTTCTCTTTCTAGCGGCGCTTTTCTTTTGCAAAAAATGGTTACCATTAACGTGTCGGGTACGAACTTTACCGTTTTTTGAAACTTTAACGCGATCTTTAGTGCCGCTATGAGTCTTTAACTTTGGCATGTTGATTGCTCCTTATAACAAAACTCAGTTGTTTACCAGCAAGCTGGGGTGGTTGATCGACGATTATATTCTCTCCGAACCGTTCTATGATCTTTTCGGCTAGTTTGAATCCTAGTTCTTTATGGGCTAATTCTCGTCCACGATAGAATACTGTTAATTTTGCCTTATGTCCAGCCTCTAGAAAACGGGAAACTTTATTAACCTTTACTTCTAGGTCGTGGTCGCTGATTTTCATACCAAATCGCATTTCTTTCACCTCTAAAGATTTTGCATTGCGCTTACTCTTTTGAGTTTGTTTAGTTCGTTGGTAGTTATACTTTCCCCAATCAACTATTTTAGCAACAGGGGGATCGGCATCAGGTGATATTTCAACTAGATCCAGACCTTTATTTTCAGCTAGCTGGATCGCTTCAGTTTTAGAAAAAATTCCAAGCTGAGAACCATCCTCATCAATAACCCTTAACTGAGATGCCCTAATAGCGTTATTAAGGCGATTTATTTTGCTAATAAATGGTACTCCTTATCAATTTACATGAATCCTTATTGATGAAATTATAACAGATAGGCTAACAGAGGACAAGGTACATTACGACAATACATAAACATTTGCATAAGAATTAAAACAGCTTGCCGATTAAGCAAGCTGTTTTTAAGTTTTATTGGTTTTAGTTAGAACTTTACGGTTTTTCTTTTTCAAGGAACAACGGCTTGCGAGAAGCCGTTGTTACGTGTCTTTTTGTTTTTGAGCACTTTTTTTATTCAAGTGCTTACCCTATCTTATAAAATGCATGATTTAACTGTCAATAAGAATAATACATAAACTTTACGGAAACTGTGTATAACTTTGCTATACCAACACAATTTTGTGAATTATGGCACTATTTTTTTAAAAATTGAGTCTTTAATGCGCGAATTTATTAACAAAAACCATAAAGGCGACCAGCAAGACTCATTGCTAGTATTTAGTAAATACCAAAAAAAATTATATAAATTCAGACCCAGTTCATAATTATGGGCATTGCAAAGGACCGGTCGGTGGCTTTGAGCTTGGTAATTTATCATTAAATAAACTATTCGATATTTTTTTGAACATCACAGCGTGCTTTGATGTCCTTGTTTGTAGCCAGAATTTTGGGCGACGTAGAGACTGCATTTAAGGACAGTTAGTTGGAAAGCTACTTTCTGGCAGGTTTCTGAATTAAATCGCCAGCAAAATGCAACCGGCAATAGTTTCCGTAAATACTATTTGTGTTCATAAAATGGCTATTATTAATTATCAATAATACAGAAAATTTCAATCCGATCGACAAAAAATAATAATGATACTCTGTCTATATTTAGGTTTTTAGTGGCCAGTATTTTGAGTATCTATATGGCGTTCAGCAGTTAAATACTGACTGAAGTTGTCAAAATAGCTACGGCAATATTGATGACTTTAACAGATAAGTTGTGTTAATAGTACTACAAAAAATATTTGACGTAGAATTATACTTATGCTAAGTTTAGTGGGTAAGTTTCACAAACAAAAACTTGCAAAACGGCCGGGAGGCCGATATCGCTCTTGCTACTTAAACTGTAGAAAGAGCGGTCAGTCAAGCTACGGACGGTAAGCGCTATAAATTTATTTTTTTGAGCGGATTTACCGTCCAAGGCTCCAATTTAATTGATAAACCAAGACGCCGGGAAAAACAAACCCGGCGCTTTTTTTGCCCAATTATGACAATATAATGATTGTGAAGAAGACTCGAAAGATAATATTTTTTATAATACTGGTCAGCGCAGAACTTTTGCTGCTTTTATTAACAAACCCACAGTCGTCTCCAGCAGCTCTGTTAATTGTCCCATTTATAATCCTATACGTAATATTTCTATCTATATTTAATATAATTTTAAGGCGCAATATAAGGAGCATGGAGAGAAAAGGTGACCGAAAGAGGATATCTCTAGCAGCCGTGTTGTCGGCTTTACCGGTGATTTTATTGGCCCTGCAGTCAATCGGACAACTTACTCTTAGAGATGTTGTAACTCTAGTAATTTTGATTACTCTACTTGGCTTTTACGTCAGCAGATTGTCCTTCAATAAGAACCGGTCGCCGCAGGGTTAAGCAGTAGTTTAATAACTGATATAATATTAAGATGGATAACCTCCCTAATCAGCAACCTAATTTGAATCTACCGCCAGCGGGTGCAGAAAAAGGTCCAACAGTAGCTGATCCAGAATCTTCCCCTGATCGTAGACCAGAAGGCCTAAGTAACCCTGAGACAGCGCCGGGCCAGTCGTTTAAAGCGGCTCCACCTCTTATGCCAGTATTGCCGAAGCTAGACAATACAACACCGCAGTTTGCCATCACTCAAGACGACCAGACAGGTCATGGTACTATCCCAGTATTGTCTGATGAAAGTCGAGATCTAATAGCTAAAGAATGGATTACTCGGGCGAAGCGAATAGTTGAGCAAACCAGAGGTGATCCGCACAAACAGAGCCAAGAATTCAATAAGTTAAAAGCAGAATATGTAAAGCAACGCTACAATATGACAATTAAAGTCAATGACGAGTAGTTGGGTAGGTTAAAGTGGGTTATGTAATCTTTATACTAGTCGTACTTGCGACATTGGCGGTTTTTGCTGGGCCGCCGGTATACCTATATTTTCAGAAAATGCTCCGCGATCAAAAAAACTACGAGAGAGGCCTAAAAATGATTCCTCTACTCATACATCTGCCGCCGCCAAGCGAAGACACTGAAGCTAATGGTCGAGATGTGCGAGATGTAACTGAAGAAACGATCTCTAAAGCTCAGATTATTTACAATATTATAGGCAGTACTCTTCAAAAGGGATTTAAGAGTAAATTTTACGGTCAACGTCATTTTGCTTTTGAAATCGTTGGTACTCAGGGGTTGGTCTACTTTTATGCAGCAGTACCCGTGACATTGGTAGACGTCGTTAAACAAGCGGTGGTAAGTGCTTATCCTACAGCCAGATTAGAAGAGGCTGAAGAACATAATATATTCAACAGTGTCGGTAAGATTAATAGCACGGTTGGAGGCGAACTTTCACTAAAAGAACCGTTTGCTTATCCAATAGCTACCTACCAGGACCTAAAACGGGACGCTATGCAGTCTCTATTAAATGCCTTGTCAACTCTTGGGAAAGAGGATGGCGTCGGTATTCAGCTTATCATGAGGCCAGCAGAGTCTTCTTGGCGTAAAGAAGCCTCTGCAGTAGCTTCACAAAAACGTAAGGGGAAAAAGGGTTCAGATAGTTTTGAGGTATGGTTGAAGCATCTACTAATTGCCTTTGTAAAAACACCTACTGAAGGTGGCGATAAAGGAGATTCCAAACCTTTGTCTAGCCTTGATCAATCTATTGTTGATGCTATTGAAGACAAAACCCGACACCCCGGCTATGAGATAGTAATAAGAGTAATTGCATCATCAAATGTTACCCAGCGTTCACAGCTGATCCTCAACAATGTGGTGGCGGCTTTCTCACTATTTGATGCACCTGGTAAAAATGGTTTCAAATACACGCCAACTAGGGATATGGAGACTTTTGTAACAGCGTATATTCTACGTTTCTTTCCATCTCAAAAGAAAAAAGATATTTTAAATTCCATTGAACTTGCCACTATTTTCCACTTTCCTGATGAAAGTAATATCCCAACCTCACAGCTCGAAAGGCAAGGATCTCGCCAGGTTGACGGGCCGCGCAACATACCCGAGGACGGTCTACTGCTTGGTTACAATCTATTTCGAGCTGTTAAGAAGCCTATTCGCATTGCTCTTTCCGATCGGCAACGCCATATGTATGCAGTTGGGCAAACCGGTACCGGAAAGTCTACGTTCTTAGAAAATCTTGCGCTTCAGGACATGATAAACGGTGACGGTTTTGCGTTTATTGACCCTCACGGCGACACCGTGGAAAAACTCCTAGCAATGGTTCCAAAAGAACGTACAGAAGATGTTATTTACTTTTCTCCAGCTGATATGAGCTATCCAATGGGCCTAAACCTCTTTGAGTTTCAGGACCACTCTCAAAAAGACTTTCTGATACAAGAGGCCCTCAATATGCTTTATAAACTCTATGATCCACAGCATCAGGGAATTATGGGCCCTCGCTACGAGCATCTTTTCCGTAACGCGGCACTGACCATAATGGCTGATCCGGCTGGGGGGACTTTTGTTGATATACCTAAATTGTTCCGTGACCCTAAGTATGTTCAACAGAAGTTAAAACACGTAACTGATCAAAGCGTGGTAGAGTTTTGGCAAAAAGAGATGCCACAGTCGCAACGATCCAACGAATTTGGTGAAGTAATGAGCTGGTTTGTCAGTAAATTCGGGGCATTTTTATCTAATGAGATGATGCGCAATATCATTGGTCAGACCAAAAGTTCATTTGATCTTAGGGAAGTTATGGACAAAAAAAAGATTCTGTTAGTGAACTTAAGCAAAGGGCGTATGGGTGAACTGAACTCTAAGCTGTTAGGCATGATCTTTGTAATGAAGTTTCAGGCCGCAGCCATGAGTCGAGCTAGCATCCCAGAAGACCAGAGAATAGACTTTGCTCTATATGTAGATGAGTTCCAAAATTTCTCGACGGACTCCTTTGCAACGATAATGTCCGAAGCCAGGAAGTACCACTTAAATCTAATCGTCGCTAACCAGTTTACGACTCAGCTTACTGATGAAATTCGTGAGGCTGTTTTTGGCAACATGGGTACCATAGTTTCTTTTCGAGTTGGCCAGCCCGATGTCGAAGTCTTGTCTAGATATTTCCAGCCCGCTTTTGAAGCTGAAGATCTACTAAGACTCCCAAATTACAACACCATCACTAGAACGCTCGTCGGCGGCGTACCAACCAACCCGTTTAGTATGAGCACTCTTGCTCCCCAAGGAACACCCAACTTAAAGCTCGCGGATGCTCTAAAACAACTATCTGCAGCTAAATATGGTCGTCCCAAGCAAGTCGTCGAAAAAGAGATATTTGAGCGACTAGCAACAATAAATGAGCCTGCTGTACCGGCTCCGAATGCTCCCAGTGCCTTTAGACCGGCAAATTCGCCCGTTGGTTTGACGCAGCAGGATACTCTAGCGCCGATTAGTAACGTGCCACCAACGACAGCACCATCAGCGGGGCCAAATCCACTAACTAAACCACCAGGGACTTCGTCGTTTCTGGATGAGTGGTTGTCAAAACGAAGTGCACCTGCACCGGCTAGCCCCAAGTCGTTTGCCGATCCAACTGGCAACAAGCCCTATTCTCCTCCGCCTGTACCTGTAGCTGCGCCAGCCAACTGGCCTCCAGCAGCTCCAGCGAGTCAACAACCAACCTATTCTCAGCAACCCTTGCAACCGCTGTCTCAGCCGCCACCAGAACAACCCGCAGCGGCAAGTACTCTATTATCACCGCCGCTCCCGAAAACGGAAGTACACGTAAATCTAAAGAATAGTCACCCGGATGCCGAAGACACCATATATATAGACCAAGCTGGAAACATACACTCGGGTCACCAAGCCTAAACTTGCCTTTTATTAGGAATTAGACTATAATTAACGGAGAAGGAATTGAAAATATACCTTATAAATCCGAGAGGGTGTTTTAGAAGTGACTAAACAAAAAGAGTACGATTCTGACGACATTCAAGTACTAGAAGGACTGGAACCGGTTCGCAAGCGACCTGGTATGTATATTGGTGGCACGGGCTTCGATGGGCTGCACCATTTAATAAAGGAGTTAGCCGACAACTGTGTTGACGAGGCTATAGCTGGGTTTGCTACGGAACTGAGTATTACGTTGCAAGCTGACGGCGGAGTTACTGTTAAAGACAATGGTCGTGGTATTCCAATTGGTATAGTTGATAAGACCGGCAAGAGTGGACTAGAAACAGTCCTTACCGTATTACATGCTGGTGGTAAGTTCGGCGGTGACGGCTACAAGGTCTCTAGTGGTTTGCATGGTGTCGGTAGTAGCGTGGTTAACGCACTCTCTACCAAGTTGTATGCCGAGGTGCATATAAAAGGTAACTCCTACTCTCAGTCATTTGAGCGTGGCGCACCAACCGGCACTCTAAAAAAAGGCGATAAGGTAGATGACACTGGGACTATTATTACTTTTTATCCCGATGAAACAATTTTTGAATCGACAAAATTTGACTACGAGTGGATATTAGATTATTTACGCCATCAGGCTTACCTAACTAAAGGTCTAAGGACCTACCTGCTTGATGAAACAACCAAACAAAGCTATAGCTTTTACTTTGAGGGCGGTATCCAGTCCTATGTAAAACACCTAAATATCGGGAAAGAACCTATCGACGATGATATTTTCTATGTTGATAAACAAGCTGGCGACACGCAAGTCGAAATCGCTTTGCAGTACACCGATTCGTTTACCGAAACAATAAAGGCGTTTGCGAACAATGTCTTTAATCCCGATGGCGGTACACACCTTACCGGTTTCCGATCTGCCTTAACTCGTGTTATAAACGACTACGCCCGCAAAAGCGGGGCCTTGAAAGAAAAAGAGGAGAATCTCTCCGGAGAAGATTGCAGAGAGGGCTTAACAGCAGTTATCTTGGTCAAAATTCCCGATCCTCAATTTGAGGGTCAGACAAAAAATAAGCTGGGAAACCCCGAGACCAGAGGCTATGTTGAGCAAGTGATGACTGAACATTTTGTTTATTACCTTGAAGAGCATCCTGGCATTGCCAAGAAGATTATAGATAAAGCGCTATTATCAGCTCGTGCTCGTAAAGCCGCAAGAGCTGCGAGAGAGAATATTATTCGTAAAGGTGTGCTAGAAGGGGCTAGTATGCCCGGGAAATTAGCTGATTGCTCTTCTAAGGACCCTAAGAATTCTGAGCTTTACCTAGTAGAGGGTGATTCAGCCGGCGGCTCGGCTAAGAGTGGTCGTGACAGCGCCACCCAAGCCATATTACCTCTAAGGGGGAAAGTTCTAAATGTTGAGAGAGCCCGGTTAGATAAAATGTTGGCTAACAACGAGATCTTAAATTTGATAAAAGCAATGGGCGTCGGCATAGAGGAATCGTTCGACGTAAGCGCACTTCGCTACGACAGAATTATTATAATGACTGATGCTGACGTAGACGGGTCCCACATTAGTACCCTCCTATTAACTTTCTTCTTTCGCTTTATGCAAGCAGTTATTGACGGCGGTCACCTGTATCTAGCCAAACCTCCGCTATTCGAGTTAGTTAAAGCCGGTCGTAAGTCTAGTACGTATGTTTACGACGAGGCAGAACTCTCAGTTATTTTGGATAAAGCAATTGAGGAAAGAAAAAAGAGCGGGACTAAAGTCGACTCTCAAGATGAAAAATACCGCCAAGCTGGTTTCATTGAGCAAAAGCGCTATAAAGGCCTTGGCGAAATGGATGCCGAGCAGTTGTTTTCAACCACTATGGATCCTTCCAAACGGGTACTTATCCAGATACGAATTGAAGATGCCGAAAAAGCGGACGCCATTTTTAATAAACTCATGGGTAGTGAAGTCGAGTTGCGAAAAAACTTTATTCAAACACATGCTAAGTTTGTAAAAGACTTGGATATTTAGGGCAGATTTATGGATGATCAGGAACCCGAAGTTCTTCAAAACCACTCCAAAATAGTCGAACCTCGTACTGTCGAAGATGTAATGGAAGACAGCTATCTTCGTTACTCGATGAGCGTTATTGTTTCTCGAGCGCTGCCCGATGTCAGAGACGGCTTAAAACCGGTTCACCGGAGAATTTTATATGCCATGGACAGCCAAGGCTGGCGGTCTAACGCTAGAACCGTTAAAAGTGCTCGGGTAACGGGTGAGGTTATGGGAAAGTATCATCCTCACGGCAATGCGGCTATTTACGATGCTATGGCCCGTATGGCGCAACCCTGGTCAATGCGCTATATGCTTATCAATGGTCAGGGAAACTTCGGATCAATGGACGGTGACCCACCGGCCGCCGAACGCTATACCGAGGCAAAAATGGCACGACTGGCTGATGAGCTACTGGCCGACATTGATAAGGACACGGTGGATTTCAGAGATACCTATGACGGCAGTCGACAGGAACCGGAGGTTTTGCCAGCCAAATTGCCCAATCTTCTACTGAATGGGCAACTTGGAATTGCGGTCGGGATGGCGACCAACATACCACCACACAACCTAAGCGAACTGGTTGATGCCACTGTTCACCAAATTGATCACCCCCAGGCTACGTTGGATGATCTGCTGGAGCACATTAAAGGCCCGGACTTTCCAACTGGAGCTATGGTTTATGGAAAAGACTCCCTGAGAACTGCCTACGCGACCGGTCGTGGAGGGGTGGTTGTTAGGGGAGTAGCCGAACTCGTTGAAGGCGTTAAGGGGCGCCACCAGATCATAATCACAGAAGTCCCTTATGGTCTTAATAAAGCTTCTCTGATCGAGAAAATTGCCGATCTATACAAGGACAAAAAGATCACCGGAATTAGTGATATACGTGACGAAAGTGCTCGCGGATCAGTCAGAATCGTGATTGATCTTAAGCGTGATGCTTATCCTAAGAAGCTATTGAACCAGCTATACAAGCTGACGCCGCTACAAACAATGTTCCACTACAATATGCTAGCTCTTATTGATGGCATACAACCGCGTATTCTTGGCTTGCAAGACATTATTCAAGAGCACGTAAAACATCGTCAGGTCGTAGTGAGACGTCGTACAGAGTTTGAGCTGCGTAAGGCCCAGGAACGCGCTCACGTCCTTGAGGGTCTTAAAATTGCTCTCGACCATATAGATGAGGTTATTGCCACAATACGTGCCAGTGAGACTACCGACGAAGCCCAGCAGAACTTAATAAAGCAGTTTAAGCTTAGCGAAATACAGGCAAAAGCTATTTTGGCAATGCAATTAAGAACTCTTGCCGGCCTGGAGCGTAAAAAGATAGAAGATGAACTAACTGGGTTACGCAAAATAATAGCCGAACTACAAAGCATCCTTGCCGATGAAAAGAAAATCTTGAAAATAGTTAAAGACGAACTAATTCAATTAAAAAAACAATATGGTGATGAGCGACGGACTAAGATAATCCCCCAGGAACTTGGTAAATTAAACGACGAAGATCTAGTTCCAGATGAACAAGTTGTTGTTACGATGACCCTGGCTAACTACGTTAAACGCAGCCCTATCGCCGAATATAAGAAGCAGGGTCGCGGCGGTAAAGGCAAGCGCGGTATGGTCACGCGAGAAGAGGATGTAATTGAACACGTAGTTAATGCAAGCACTCATGACTTCCTATTATTCTTTACCAATAAAGGCCGAGTCTTTAGGTTAAAGACATACGAGGTACCGACAGCTAGCTTGAACGCTAAGGGCATAGCCTTGGTCAACTTGCTGCAACTTCAACCAGAAGAGAAAGTTAGTTCGGTTATAAACGTTAGTAAAACCAATGATACTAAACATTTGATAATGTGTACTGTTCGAGGAGTTGTAAAGAAAACACTGTTTGAGCTTTATCAAAACGTGCGTAGCTCAGGACTCATAGCTATTAATTTAGACGACGGCGATGAGTTAAGGTGGATAAGAATGACTAATGGCGACAATGAGGTTGTTATTTCTACAGCACTTGGACAGGCAATTCGCTTCCACGAAAAGGACGTCAGACCGATGGGTAGAGCTTCGCGTGGTGTACGTGGTATACGTCTCCGAACCGGCGACCAGGTCATTGGCATGGACATCGTTTTGGAGGGCTCAAGTATATTTGTGATTAGTCAACACGGCTACGGCAAGCGAACAAAAATTTCTCAGTTTACACCACACGCCCGAGGCGGGGTAGGAATAAGGTCGGCAGTAGTGAACACAAAAACTGGTAACTTAGTCGGAGTAAAGACTTTAACAGATGAACAACAGGAAGTGATTATTATTTCCTCTCAGGGTCAGGCAATTCGTCTAGGCCTTAAGGACATACCCGAACTTGGTAGAGCTACTCAGGGTGTGCGTATTATGCGAACCAATGCCGGTGACGAAGTTGTTTCATTAGCCCTAGTTGATAAAGCCGAAGAGATTGAGGAGGACTAGATGCTATTTAGCCAGCCTCAATATCTATTGACACCGATTAGCGTTACAGGTTAATATAGACCGTGAGCTTTAGAGGTTTATTTAAGGTGTCTCTGAAAAAGGTCTTTAAAAATTTGAATAGTGCAAATCAACGTCAGTTCATTTTTGACTAAATATATATGTTTATAGACAGTCAAATTCTTTTTGGAGAGTTTGATCCTGGCTCAGGATGAACGCTGGCGGCGTGCTTAATACATGCAAGTCGAGCGGCAACACGGTCTTCGGACTGGTGGCGAGCGGCGGACGGCTGAGTAACGCGTGGGAACGTACCCCGAAGTGAGGGATAAGCACCAGAAATGGTGTCTAATACCGCATGTGCTCTAAGGAGTAAAGCTCCGGCGCTTTGGGAACGGCCTGCGTCCGATTAGCTTGTTGGTGAGGTAATAGCTCACCAAGGCTACGATCGGTAGCTGGTCTGAGAGGATGACCAGCCAGACTGGGACTGAGAACGGCCCAGACTCCTACGGGAGGCAGCAGTAGGGAATTTTCCACAATGGGCGAGAGCCTGATGGAGCAACGCCGCGTGCAGGATGAAGGCCTTAGGGTTGTAAACTGCTTTTATGTATGACGATTATGACGGTAGTACATGAATAAGGATCGGCTAACTCCGTGCCAGCAGCCGCGGTCATACGGAGGATCCAAGCGTTATCCGGAATTACTGGGCGTAAAGAGTTGCGTAGGTGGCAGAGTAAGCAGGGCATGAAATCGTGTGGCTCAACCATACATACATGTTCTGAACTACTCAGCTTGAGGACGAGAGAGGTAATTGGAATTCCCAGTGTAGGAGTGAAATCCGTAGATATTGGGAGGAACACCGATGGCGTAAGCAGATTACTGGCTCGTTCCTGACACTAAGGCACGAAAGCGTGGGGAGCAAACGGGATTAGATACCCCGGTAGTCCACGCCGTAAACTATGGATGCTAGCTGTTAGCCGTATCGACCCGGCTAGTAGCGAAGCTAACGCGTTAAGCATCCCGCCTGTGGAGTACGGTCGCAAGACTAAAACATAAAGGAATTGACGGGGACCCGCACAAGCGGTGGAGCGTGTTGTTTAATTCGAAGGTAAGCGAAGAACCTTACCAAGGTTTGACATCCTGCGAAGGTCTCTGAAAGGAGACTGTGCCTTCGGGAACGCAGTGACAGGTGATGCATGGCCGTCGTCAGCTCGTGTCGTGAGATGTTTGGTTAAGTCCATCAACGAGCGCAACCCTTTTAGTTAGTTGCTTTTTCTAGCTAGACTGCCCTGGTAACAGGGAGGAAGGAGGGGATGATGTCAGGTCAGTATTTCCCTTACACCTTGGGCTACAAACACGCTACAATGGCCGGTACAAAGGGCTGCCAAGTCGCGAGACGGAGCAAATCCCATCAAAGCCGGTCTCAGTTCGGATTGTAGGCTGAAACCCGCCTGCATGAAGCTGGAATCGCTAGTAACGGTAGGTCAGCATTACTACCGTGAATACGTTCCCGGGTCTTGTACACACCGCCCGTCAAACCATGAAAGTCGCCAATACCTGACGTGTTCGCTTGCCGAGCCCTAAGGTAGGGGAGATGATTGGGGTTAAGTCGTAACAAGGTATCCGTACCGGAAGGTGCGGATGGATTACCTCCTTTCTAGGGAGTTTCTAGCATCTGTCGGAGCAATCTGATGGAGAGCTAGGTCGATCTTGGTAAACTGACGCAGTACTGACAGTTTACTTTCCACATTCTATGTGGCAAGACACAGTTCTGAACAATACGAACGGCGTTGATTGCACTATTCAAATTTTTAATACTATATAACAACTCTCCCTGAGTGGAGGGTTTTTGTTTACTGACGGACGGTTGCTTATAAGGGACAGTTTAGTTACAATACCGCTATTCTTTGTCTGTGGGCTTGTAGCTCAGCTGGTTAGAGCGCGTCACTGATAATGACGAGGTCCCAGGTTCAAGTCCTGGCAAGCCCACCATTTTTATAAAGGATAAGGGGATGTAGCTCAGTTGGCTAGAGCACCTGCTTTGCAAGCAGGGGGTCCGGGGTTCGAGTCCCCGCATCTCCACCATTTTCTGACCTATATATAATTTTATAATTACCGCTCAGGACAAAATTCCGTATGATATCATAAGATACATCGAATAAATGGGGAGGGGATAACCACCAAAGATGAACAAGATTGCCCACTACTTGCAGGACCATGTCACTGGTGAAGTAATGGATTCCGCAGATGCGCGACAGTATTTTTCTACCGATAGCAGCATTTTGAACATCACCCCTTCAGTCGTAGTATATCCAGCTAACGAGAATGATGTAAGAAAAACAGCAAGGTTTAGTTGGCAGCTGGCTGAAAGAGGAAGAATTATACCAATTACCTCTAGAGGTTCAGGGACCGATCAGACCGGTGCGGCTATTGGAAGCGGTATAGTCATTGTTTTCCCGTCACATCTAAATCGCATAGTTGAATTTGATGGCAAGAATGGCGATGTGGTAGTTGAGCCAGGGATCAATTATGGTAAATTACAGCAGACTCTGCATACTCACAACCGTTTTCTTCCGCCGTATCCTGCCTCTATAGAATACTCAACTATCGGTGGGGCAATTGCTAATAATGCCGCTGGAGAAAAGTCTGTTAAATATGGGGACACACGGCACTATGTTAAGGCGCTACGTGTTGTCCTTGCTAACGGTGAGGTTATAGAGACAGGTCCGCTCAGTAAAAGAGAGCTTAGTAGAAAACTTGGCTTGACGACGTTTGAAGGCGAAGTCTATCGGGCAATAGATGCTCTGTTAGAAGATAGCAACGAGATCCTTCGGGAAATTGGCCCTAGTGTTGAGCGCAATACAGCCGGTTATGACTTATCGGCTATCAAAACCAAAAAGAGCTTTGATTTAACCCCGTTATTTGTAGGTTCACAAGGGACCTTAGGGATTATTACAGAGGCTATGTTACAGACTGAAATACACAACAACGGTACTACGCTTGTCGTGGGATACTTTGACGATCTTCAAAACGTCCAGGAGGCCGTTATAGCGCTGAGAGATTTATCTGATCTACCTAGCTCAATTGAAATGGTTGATGATCAACTCATAAACCTGGTTAATCGTCTAAATCCGAATTTGTTAAAAAATTCGCTGACAAAGCCCTACCCAAAATACATACTATTTGTCGAATTTGACAATGCAAATGACCGGCTTCAAAAAAGACTAGCTAAAAAGGCTCGTAAGATCTTTGAAAAGTATGCAGCGTCCCACCAAACAGAGACGGAGGAAGACAAAAAAGCCGAGCTTTGGAAAATCAGACAAGCTACATCAGTTATCTTACGCCACGTTGAAGGCGGGTCTAGACCTTTGCCTGTTATTGAGGACGGCATTGTACCAGTGGATAGGCTAGAGGAGTATATAAGCGGGTTATACAAACTCTTTGAGCGGAATCATCTACAAATATCGCTGTGGGGCCACGTAGGTGAGGGAAATTTGCATGTCCAGCCATTTATGGATCTTGCGCAGGTCGGCGATCGCCAGAAAGTATTTAGGCTAATGGATGAATATTACAATATGGTCATAGAACTGGGAGGTAGCACTAGTGCGGGGCATAATGATGGTCGCTTGCGTTCCCCTTATCTCGAGAAACTATACGGCAAAGATGCTTATGAACTGTTTTTGAAAGTTAAGAAGATCTTTGATCCACATAACATCCTGAACCCCGGAGTAAAGACAACTAATAACACCGATAGCATAAAAGACCTACTGCGCCGTGAGTACTCCAATAATCTGTACAATGAAATGCCAAGATCGTAGTCTGTGCTTGAGTTTTTAAGATAAAGAAAGTAATATTACAGGGTTCTTTTGATAAAACACGTTGCGCGAGTGGTGAAATTGGTAAACACGTAGCCTTGAGGTGGCTATGCCCTTAAAAGCTTGGAGGTTCAAGTCCTCTCTCGCGCACCAGATAGGGCGATTAGCTCAGTTGGCTAGAGCGCCTCGTTTACACCGAGGAAGTCGGGGGTTCGAGTCCCTCATCGCCCACCAATATTGCTTATCTTATCCAACGGCAAATGGCTTAGTATCTAATAAGGTCCAGGCTGCCTTCTGCGTCGCCTAATAGCTAACACTATTAAAGCAAAAGCGCTTATTGCGATAAGTGTTATCACAATAGAAATCCATAGACCCCAATCAATTTGTTTAGGAGTCACAGCCATTGTCGTCGTAGTCTTGGGTTGAGTTGAGCCTTGATGCTGGGTCTCAAGAGGTTGAGGTGTAGGGCTTGGTGTCGATGTTGATGCAGCTCCAGATGTAGTGGACGAGGTGCTGGTGGCTTTCTTAGTGCTTTTTTTGGCACTTGAGCTGGAGGTTCCTGTAGTTGACACGCCGAGAGCCGAGTAATCGCCATTAACACTGTAGTCGCCGCCACCGTATACGTCAGCGAGGAGTCCGCTTAGCTCAACTGCCACTTATTCGACCCGTTGGCGCTCGCCACTCTATTTACTTTCATATCGCTTTCATGATACATTCGATAGCATAAGGTAACAAGAGGGTACATAATGTTTTCACACTTTGCGTTTCTGGATCTTGGGGCTCCCGAACTGATCATTATTCTGGCCATCATTTTACTCCTTTTTGGGGGCAAGAAACTTCCTCAGTTGTCACGTTCCCTGGGTGAATCCATGAGAGAACTTAGAAAAGGACTCAATGATGATACGGACAACAAAAAAGATGAGCCAAAGAAAAAAGACGATACAAAGGACAAAGAGAAGAACACTGCCGCCTAGGCGGATCGACATTCGTCGGCCATTTGTCGAACATCTTCAAGAGCTTCGTAGTAGGGCTATTAGGGTCGCGGTCTCGGTGCTGGTGTTTGCTACTGCAGCCTACTTTGTCCAGCAACAACTTGTTAACTTGCTGCTGCGGCCCGCTCATGGCCAACACTTCATCTATACCTCTCCAGGAGGGGGCATTGGCTTTCTGTTTGAGGTCTGTACCGACGTTGGTCTGATACTTAGCCTACCAGTATTGGTATACGAGATCTTGGGCTTTTTGTCACCGCTCTTAGAGCATAACGTCCGTCGCTTTATAGGTCGTTGTGTTACCGTTTCGGCGATTCTTGGTGCTCTCGGAGTGGCTTTTGGCTACTTTTTAGGACTGCCTCTGGCACTACACTTCCTAAGTCATCAATTTACAACTAGCCAAATAACCCCACTCTTGACCATTTCAGAGTACATGTCCTTCGTTACAATTTACCTAGCCGGGTCAGCGCTACTTTTCCAGATCCCACTAATATTAATCATCACCAGTAGAATCAAACCGCTGAGCCCTAAACGACTTATTGGCCTGGAGCGCTGGGTAATAGTAGTTGCTTTTGTAGCGGCAATGCTAATGGCTCCGACTGTCAATATCATTGATCAGCTAGTTATTGCTGGGCCAATCCTCATTGCTTACCAAATAAGTGTAGGTCTGATCTGGTGGACAAACCGACAGCCCAAACGTCCGAAACATGTCCTGGAACTCATGGAAAGTGACCGACTAGCTCAGGCCGAACGCCTACGCCGTGCCACAGAGGCCCGCAGACAGGTGCTACTAAAACGAACGATTAAAACGCGGTCACCTGGAACTGTTCGCCGACCGCTAGTCATCTGACGTAAGCAACTTATACACACCTACACCATTGACAAATCTCCGTGCCCTGAGACAATGGAGGTGTATTAAAAAAATAAAAAAATTAAATGAAAAACTCTGATAAGCCGATCACTCCAGCTCAATATATCTTGCAGCAAGATGTTACTCGCAAGGAGTTTATGACCATGGTTGCCCTTGGCCTAATATCTATTTTTGGGTTCACCTCGGTCATTCACTTCCTGACCGGACATAACAAACGCGCGCTTGCCGTTCGTAATACCGGCGGCTACAACTCCGGGCCCTACGGCGGATAAAAGAAGTCTCCCACTCTGATAAACAATTCCTCTTAAGATTGACATACTAAAAGTCTGATGAGACTATTACCACTATGCTACCGATGAGGCGTAGCTTGTCGATGTCTAAGCAGTCTTACGCTATGTCAATAATTAACGTGAAGTCGTTTTCAATACCAGTATCTAATCAGGATCATGCTGAGCAATTTTACGTAGGTAAGCTGGGCTTTGAATTTAAGAAGGATAAATTAATCGACCCCGAGCGTCGCTGGGTGGAGGTTGGTCCTAAAAGGGCTACAGACAGTGTTACGTTGGTAACATGGTTTAGGTCGATATCCACGGACTCTGCGATAGGAGTTGTACTGGAAACCAACGATATAGATAAAGAGTTCGTTAGGCTAAAGAAAAAGGGCATTACTTTTAATAGTCCGATTCAATCAAAAAGACATAAACGGTTTGTAAGCTTCAAAGATCCTGACGGTAACGAGTTAATTTTGCAGCAAGCCAGTAGCTTTTAAACAGACTTTGTTATTTTATTAGTACTATACAGGTAACAGGATGTAGTTATTTTATCATCACTTTAGGCTTGACCGCCTCTGTTAAAGCTGATAGAATGGTATAAGTTTGAGTTTAGGCATGAGTCTAGACGTTAGTTTCCAGCGTAAACTCAAGCTCGACAATTAGAATCTGTGGGATGTTTGGGTTTTGTAACTTAAAAATTTGGTTAATATTAGATGAAGTAATAAGACAAACGGCAAATTGTTGGTATATGGCCAACAACTAGTCAATGCATAAATGTAAAAAGTTACTCAAGCGCACATAAAGAATGCCTAGACGTAAGATACCGATGAAGGACGCGTGGAGCTGCGAAAAGCTTCGGGGAGCTGCTAACTAAGCTTTGATCCGAAGATGTCCGAATGGAGAAATCCGGCAGGGGTCATGCCCAGTCACGCTTGTCTGAATACATAGGACAAGATGAGGTAACCGGGGGAACTGAAACATCTTAGTACCTCGAGGAAGAGAAAGTAAACAACGATTCCGTTAGTAGTGGCGAGCGAATGCGGAAGAGCCCAAACTTTTTAGGTTTCCGTCTGGTAACAGACGGATAAGTTGGTAGACGAATACCTAAAAGGGGTTGTGACATTGCAAACAACCAGTACGGAGCGCTAGATTTATCTAGATATCCGTAGTGGGGTACGATCTACCGTTATCGTGCATAAGGTAAAAAACTAGCGAGGCGAGCAGAAGCAACTGGAAAGTTGCACCAAAGATAGTGATAGTCTAGTACGCCAAGTTTCGCTGACCTTATATTTGTTTTGTCGAGTAGGTCGGGGCACGTGCAATCCTGACTGAAGCTGGGGGGTCCACCCTCCAAGGCTAAATATATCTTACGATCGATAGTGAACTAGTACCGTGAGGGAAAGGCGAAAAGAACCCAGAGATGGGAGTGAAATAGATCCTGAAATTATGTGCGTACAAGGAGTCGGAGCCAGCTTGTCTGGTGACGGCGTGCTTTTTGTAGAACGATCCAGCGAGTTATTTGCTAGTGCAAGCATAAGTCATCTGACGGATGCGTAGTGAAAGCGAGCCTGAATAGGGCGTCCTAGTACTAGTGAATAGACCCGAAACCGGGTGACCTAACCATGGGCAGGTTGAAGCGCAGGTAAAACTGCGTGGAGGACCGAACCGTAGCGAATTGCAAAACGCCCGGATGACCTGTGGTTAGAGGTGAAATGCCAATCGAACTCGGAGATAGCTGGTTCTCCTCGAAATAGCTTTAGGGCTAGCGTTGCGTGGTAGCAGATGGGGGTAGAGCTCTGTTTCGGACTTGGGGCCCGTAAGGGTACCCACCCTTGACAAACTACGAATACCATCTGTGGAATCGCGGCAGTTAGAACGTCGGGGCTAAGCTCGGCGCTCGAAAGGGAAACAGCCCAGACCGCCATCTAAGGTCCCTAAATTTACACTAAGTGGGAAACGAGGTGAGATTTCTTAAACAACGAGGATGTTGGCTTAGAAGCAGCCATTCATTCAAAGAGTGCGTAACAGCTCACTCGTCAAGAGATCTTGCGCGGAAAATGTAACGGGGCTAAGTGTAATACCGAAGATGCGGGCTTCAGTTTACTGGAGCGGTAGAGGAGCGTTGATATTGCATCGAAGCTGCACCGTGAGGTGTGGTGGAGCGGTATCAAGTGAGAATGCTGGAATGAGTAACCATAAGGCAGGTGAGAATCCTGCCCACCGAAAGAGCAAGGTTTCCTGGGCCACGGTAATCGTCCCAGGGTTAGTCGGTCCTAAGTCGAGGCGTGTAGCGTAGACGATGGACAACGGGTTAATATTCCCGTACCAGTTTTGTATTGTTTGATAGTGCGCGGCATGATAGCGAGAGCGGGTTTTTGGTTATATCCGTCTAAGCGTCTAGGCTCCGGCTGAAGCGCGAATGAAACGGCCTTTTTGGCTGGATTCACGTAAGTCAAGCTGACCAGAAAAGCTTTCAAACTTATGTACAAAGCTGTCCGTACCGCAAACCGACACAGGTGCTCAGGTCGAGCAGACCAAGGTGTACGAGTGATTCTTCGTTAAGGAACTCGGCAAACAAGCGGCCGTAACTTCGGAATAAGGCCTGCCTCCTTTTTGGAGGCCACAGCTAAGGAACCCATGCAACTGTTTACCAAAAACATAGGTCTCTGCTAACACGAAAGTGGATGTATAGGGGCTGACGCCTGCCCAGTGCTGGAAGGTTAAGGGGAGAGCTTTACGGTTTGAACTGAAGCCCCAGTGAACGGCGGCGGTAACTATAACCGTCCTAAGGTAGCGAAATTCCTTGTCAGGTAATGAATTTGCCTGAATAGCAAAGTGATTTGCTAAAAAGTATACCAACTAATAACGGGGAAATCTAAAGCTGTTTTTAGCTATGACAATCCCGTGGCAATCTGCTCATTTACGAGCAGGAAGCCGTAACGACTGATCCGAAAGGAGAAGTACATATGCAACAAGATGTACGATACGTTGGCTCTCGCTCCAAAAGGGAATTTATGGATTTTTCTTGGTATGTTACAGGTTTTGCAGATGGAGAAGGATGTTTTTCGGTTTCATTTAACCACCGTGCTAAGTTAAAAACTGGTATTGAAGTAAGACCGAGTTTTTGCATAGCACAGAATAAGCGTAGCCTTCAGGTTTTGAAAGATATTCATGCCTATTTCGGGTGTGGTGCGATTCGTTTTAGCAAACGTGATCAGATGTACAAGTATGAAGTACGTTCGATCAAGGATTTGACTTTGCGAATTATCCCGCACTTTCAGAAATTTCCACTTAGAACCTCTAAAGCGAACGATTTTGAGATATTCGCAAAAGTGTGTCTACTGATTAGTCAGTCTCGACACCTAAATTTGCAATATCTTGGACAGATCATTCATGAGAGTTATCTGATGAATGAATCTGGGGTTCGTCGCAGTACAAAAGAGGAACTCCTAAAAATTCTAGCGAGATGAAAAGATAGTCTGATCTGCTTGGAAACGAGCAGCTAACTAAACTTGAAGTTCTGACCCGCACGAATGGCGTAATGATATGGGTACTGTCTCAACGAAGAGCTCGGTGAAAGTGCATTGACGGTAAAGATGCCGTCTGTCCGCAGCAGGACGAAAAGACCCCGTGGAGCTTTACTACAGCTTGACATTGGACCGGGTCGTAACATGTGTAGAATAGGTGGGAGACTTTGATGCCTAGGCGCTAGCTTAGGCGGAGTCATCGGTGAAATACCACCCTTGTTACGATCTTGTTCTTACCGTGTCCGTCAGTTGCTATTGACTAGTTTCGATAGCAGTTGCCGGATACGGGACCGTGTCTGGTGGGTAGTTTAACTGGGGCGGTTGCCTCCTAAAGAGTATCGGAGGCGTTCAAAGGTTGGCTAGGTTCGGATGGAAATCGAATCGATAGTGTATACGCATAAGCCAGCTTGACTGTGAGGCCTACAAGCCGAGCAGGCACGAAAGTGGGAGCAAGTTTTCCGCTGTCCGTACATTTGTACATGAATGTGGTATCGGCAGCGCTTTCGGATAAAAGTTACCCCGGGGATAACAGGCTTATAGCGCCCAATAGTTCACATAGACGGCGCTGTTTGGCACCTCGATGTCGGCTCATCTCATCCTGGAGGGGGAGCACCTTCCAAGGGTCCGGCTGTTCGCCGGTTAAAGAGGTACGCGAGCTGGGTTCAGAACGTCGTGAGACAGTTCGGTTTATATCCGCTGTGGACGATAGGAAATTTGAGGGAATTTATCCCTAGTACGAGAGGACCGGGATGAACGCACCTCTGGTGTACCAGTTGTTCTACCAAGAGCATGGCTGGGTAGCTAAGTGCGGACCAGATAAGCGCTGAAAGCATATTAAGCGCGAAACTGACCCCAAGATTAGATTTCCCTATGAGGACCCTGAAAGACTATCAGGTTGATAGGCGCAAGGTAGAAGTACGGTAACGTATGTAGCCGAAGCGTACTAATAGTCCCATTGACTTTTTATGACCTCTCATTTATATATAGTTTCACTATATTGAATGAGAGAAGTGCATTGACTAGTTGTTGGTGTTTACGAGCACCCGTTTGTCTTTAACAAATTATTTCATCACTTTACAGCAACATTGACCCCGACCTTTGAGGATATTTAAATACTTCTTCTTAGGTCGGTGCCCATGGCGCGAGGGAGACACCTGTTCCCATACCGAACACAGCAGTTAAGCCTCGCAGCGGTTACAATACTTGGGGTCCACCCCTGGGAAAATAGCACGGTGCCGAATTATATGAAGCCTCTCCGAATAGGGGGGGCTTTATGCTTTTAAATAATTACAATGATCCTGAAATCAATCTAATTGACACAATACCGTACACGTGATATCATAAGCGTAATTTCGAGGAAATAACGGAGGGTTTCGTTTATGCAAACGGGGCCTTTTTTAATCTCACTCGAAGGAACTTAAATATAAGGGAGTTTAGACCTATGGCTGGAACTAAAACTGGCGGCGTTGCAGCTGCTAAGACCAACAAATCTAAATATGGCGCTGACTTTTATGCAAAGATCGGTGCTATAGGTGGTAAGCGTGGTCACACTGGTGGTTTTGCTGCCAACCGCGAGCTTGCTCGTGTTGCTGGTGCAAAAGGTGGTCGTATTTCACGACGCACCAAAAAAACTGCCTAACGGGCATTTTTAAAACTACAAGAACGTCACTTGGGGTACTGCCTCGAGTGACGTTTCTTTTTGTGCCGTAATCCTCCTATAGGGACGACAAAAGCGAGCAGCCGATACCTTCCATATGGTGTGGCAATTAAAACAACGGTAATGGTTAGTATCTATCTGCAAACTGTGGTTATCACATTTCGGGCACGTACTACGTTGGTGAACCCAGTTACGATAACTATCAAGGCAGTTCTGAATGTGGTCTTCACTTATGTTGAGACCGTATTGTTTAGCCAAAGTAGAGGCTTTCACCCAAGCTGCTATTTCCATATTTAACAGTTCTATATCTCTTGAGTAAGTAACATGACCCAATTGGGCGTGGGACATTTCATGCAGCAGAGTCCACTTGGTGTTATCGTTCTCACCACTCTTTTTGTAGACCACTGATCTAGATTTTGGTGACCAGTAAAAGCCACTACCGCTTATAAAGTTAATATCAGGAAAGTCAGCTTTAAGCTTATGAATGAACGTTTCCATAAATGGCCTTCGCAAGATCATAACAACCGTATACAACAGCCAGTTCTGGTCGACTCGCAGGACGAATCGGGGGTATAGGAACCAGGGGGTTATAGTAACGATTCAACTCCTCGACTAATAATTTCCCGAATCTATCAAAGTACGTCCCAACACCGCCTCCAATTATGATTACCTCTGGTTGCAAGATAGCCATAAGATCGAGTAGACCCTGGGCTAAGTTTGCCGCAATCTTTCGCCAAATAACTGGGTCAGTTATTTCCTCAGCACGTTTACCGTATTCTTCAACGATGGCTCGCCCAGATGCAAAGTCTTCCCATTTTTTCATTGAACCGTTGTTCTCTAGTACCATATGTCCAGGCTCACTGTTGGCAAAATATGGATCGATTACACCATTTACGATAATTCCTCCACCAATACCCGTGCTTATAGTTATATAAAGTACTTTTTTATATTCACTTTTGAGCAACATTGCTTCGGATAAACCGGCTAGGTTGGCATCGTTCTCTACTGCTACAGGTGCTCCCGTGAGCTTCTCGATATCGGATTTTACCGTTACGTGCTTCCAGGGCAGATTGCCAAAGGCAATACCTATACCTTTTTCTCTATCAATTACACCCGGTAGTGCTACTCCGCTTGCCTTAAAGTCTTTAGTCTTGAAGGTACTGACCGTGGCCTTCAGGTTGTCTAAAAATTCGCTATAGTCCTTGGGGGTTGGGAATTTAGCATCTTCCAAAATAACACCCTCATCACCAAGGACGGCCACAAGAGTCTTACTGCCACCAACGTCTACCCCTAAATACGCCATTAATGATAGTTTACCATAAGGTAGACATCCGTTTATCGACTGGTTTGCCTTAAGCTCATTTTGACCGTTAGTTTAAAAACAGGTATAATGAGCCTAATCCAACGGAGTAGATTCGAGTGCTTGTTATGTTTTGACATTGCCTTGAGGTTATTCCTGTGGAAATACAACAATTAGGAGGCATGAATTTACATGTCAAAAAGTACACTTACTATGGACGAACTGCTGGAAAGCAGTAAGGTCCAACAATTAAAAGTCGGAGATGTCGTTGAAGGCAGCATCATCTCTGTAAAAAAACACGAAATATGGATCGATCTTGGGGCCAACGGTATAGGCGTGGTTATGCGCCGGGAAATTGGTTATGGCCAAGTCTTAGAGGTCGGACAGAGCATTACAGTCAGTGTCGTTGATCCTGAACTTGACGAAGGCCACATGTTGCTGAGTATGCGCCGGGCCGTTAAAGATCGTGGTTGGGATGAACTTCAGCACATTCAGGAGACTCAAGAGGTAATCGAAGTTGTTCCATACGACGCCAACAGGGGTGGATTGCTTGTGGAACTAGAGGGCATAAGGGGATTTTTGCCTGTTTCGCAACTTGCGGCAGGTCACTATCCAAGAGTGTCAGGCGCAGATAAAGACGAAATATTGCAAAAACTTAACGCTTTGGTTAATAAGCCAGTCCGAGTTTGTGTTCTAGATGTAAGCCGTAAAGATAATAAGCTCATATTCTCTGAAAAGGAGGCCGTTAAGGACGATGTTAAGGCACGCTTTGCCAAACTGGAAGTCGGCAACGTTATCGAGGGAATCATAACTGGAGTGACTGACTTTGGAGCCTTCGTAAACGCCGACGGTATCGAGGGTTTAATTCATATTTCGGAAATATCCTGGGAGCATGTCGAAGATCCCCGTGACTATGTAAAAGTCGGCACGACAATTAAAGCCAAAATCATTGCCATAGATAAAGACCGCCTAAGTCTCAGCCTCAAACAGATGACCGAAGACCCCTGGATTGAGCAAATCAAAGCCTTTAAGAAAGGCAATATTGTAGAGGGCAAGATAACACGTATAACGCCGTTTGGCGCGTTTGTTCAATTAAGTCCGGCAGTTGAGGCCTTAGTACACGTATCAGAGATGAGCGACGACGATACGGCTGATCCAGAAAAAATATTTCAACTTAACGAAAAGAAGAAGTTTAAAGTGATTGACATTGATACTGAAGCGCGCAAGATCGCACTTAGTCTCAAAAACGCTAAATAGAGTCAAAGCTTGAAGCTATGAATGGCTGAAAGCCAGGAAAGGAGTGTTGACCATGGCAAGAACCATAGAGATCGAAGACAACGTCACAGTCGGCAACCTGGCAGAAAAACTAACCGTGCCGGTTACTCAGCTAATTGGGGAGTTAATGAAGAACGGGGTGATAGCAACCGTTAATGAGCGTATAGATTTTGATACTGCGCAAATCATAGTCGGCGAGCTTGGTTTAAGCGAAACTCAGTTGGTAAAAAAGTCATCTGCTCCTGAAAAATTGCCAGATCAACCCAAGAAGAAACTACCAAGTTCGACTGGCCCGAATAGGCCTCCAGTGGTCGCCGTAATGGGACATGTTGACCATGGAAAGACTAGTCTACTTGATGCAATTCGAGGCTCAGAAGTAGTCAAGCAAGAAGCCGGTGGTATAACCCAACATATATCTGCCTATCAGGTGTTACACAATGATCGTCTCATAACTTTTCTTGACACTCCTGGCCACGAGGCTTTTGCTGCAATACGTGCCCACGGTGCAGAGCTAACCGATCTTGTAATAATAGTTGTAGCCGCTGACGACGGCGTAAAACCACAGACCATCGAAGCTCTTCGCTTTACTAAGCAAGCCGGATCAAAGTTGATCATAGCGATTAACAAGATAGATAAACCGGGAGCTGATTCTAACAGAGTCAAACAACAGCTGGCAGAGCAGGGCGTAATGGTAGAGGGCTGGGGTGGCGAGGTTGTAGTAGTTGAAGTATCGGCTAAAGAAAAAACGGGTATAGATAGTTTGCTGGACATGGTACTCTTGGTAGCCGACGTTGAAGATTTACGAGCATCTATTGATACTCCATCCCAAGGTTTAATCATAGAATCCCATATGGAAGTTGGTCGAGGGCCGGTTGCTCATGCTCTAGTGACAGAGGGGGTACTAAGATCTAATGATTACGTAGTCGCCGGGGGGACCTATGCTAAAATACGTAACTTGGAAACACCAGAAGGCAAGACCATAAAAGAGGCTCTTCCTTCAACCCCGGTTCTTATTATGGGCTTTAAAGCGCTGCCAGAGTTCGCCGATACATTCATTGTTGCTCCCAACGAAAAAGCAGCGCGCGCCCTGGCAACTCAAACTCTAACAGCAAGACAAGCGACAGATAATCACCTTGGACTCAACAGCGGTGAGCTGATTAGTATTATTAACCGCAGTAATCGCCTCCAAGAACTTCCGGTTGTAATTAAAGCTGATGTTCAGGGATCTCTCACCTCAGTTATTGATAGTCTGAAAACACTTGAAACGGATGAGGTGGCGATAAGGGTTGTTAGTTCAGGCGTTGGTGCTGTTAATGAAAGTGATATTCACTCTGCTCACACTTCCACTAACGCCATCATTTATGGTTTTAACGTAACAGCACCGTCTAACATAAGACGTTTAGCCAGTAGAGATAAGGTTTCTCTAAGACTCTATGACGTTATCTATGAGCTCTTAGATGATGCTAAGGAAGCATTGGGTAAGATGCTAGCTCCAGAAATTATTGAGAAAGAGTCTGGCACTCTTTCGGTAAGAGGTATATTCAAAACCTCTAAAACTGAGATAATCTGTGGTGGAGAAGTTGTTGCTGGCAAACTTAAATCACCCTCACTTGCAAAAGTTATTCGGGGGAAAGACGAGATAGCAGAAGTAGAAGTTACCAATTTAAAAAAGGGGCCGAACGACGCTAAAGAGGTCCTAGAGGGCGAATTTTGTGGTTTAAGCCTCAAAACCAAATCCCGTCTGATCCTTGAAGAAAATGACCAGATTGTGTTCTTCAGTAGAGAATCTGTCGAGAGAAAGCTCTAGCCAAAGTGGTGTTACAATAAAGCCATGTTCAAGCTGAATAATGATCTATTGATAGAGCTTGGTCTGGACTCGTTACCAACGGACGAGAAGAACAAGATGTTAAACCACATCTACGATACCTTAGAGATGCGAGTAGGCGTTAGATTGGCGAACCAGATGACTGATCAGCAGCTAGACGAGTTTGAGGCCTATATAGACCGGAATGATCAAGAGGGCGCCTTGCAGTGGCTGGAAGCTAATTTTCCAGACTACAAAAATGTTGTAGCTGATGAACTGGACAAGCTTAAAGCAGAAATAAAACAGCTAGCTCCCCAGATTGTTCAAGCATCAGCTACCAACGCTAGCGCTCCTACTGGAATAAATCCTCCGCCTCCTGCTGTCTAATCCCCGTTGTGCTCTGGCTGGAAAAGTGAACCTTGGTAACTTTTCCTCGCTCTTCCAGATTCAGCCAAGTTTTTAGAAAATGTCGATTGCCTGCTAAATAGCTTTTAACTGACGCTTCACCCTTATTCAATGGTTGAATTCTTTTAATCTCCAAAGCTCCACCGCTGCAGCCCACAAAGAGTCTTGAGTCATCAACTAACTTAAGTTCTCCGGGAGGCAACTTAACATCTTTTAAAATACTCGCTTCGATTATTATTAGCTGGTGACCTTTCAGTTTAGTCCAACTTTTCGGCCAATTTTTATAAGCCCTTATTTCGCGCTCTATTTGCAGGGCTGGCTTGTGCCAGTCAATTTTACTCTGGCTTCTATCTATAAGGTCGTTATAAGTCGCAAGCTTGTTGTCTTGAGGTATCGGAGTCTTAATACCAGAAATTATCTCGGGCAAATAGTTTATCAGTAAATCATTCCCCATTTTTAGAAGGGAATCAGCCAGTTGTTGCTTGCTCTCGTACCCGCTCAATTTAAGTTTTGCCTGGCCATAGATTGGGCCAGCATCCATGTCCTGTGCTAACTGCATTATCGAGACCCCAGTCTCTTTAGCCCCGTCAAGTATAGCTTGCTCAATCGGCGTTGGTCCGCGGCCGTGGGGTAAAAGGGAAGGGTGAATATTGATTATTCCACTCGGAAATATATCAATTACGGAACCTGGAATTATTTTACCGTAAGCTACCAAGATACCTATTTGAGCATCAAGACCCTGCAACTCCTCTATAATTTCACTTAACTTATGGGGGGTGAGTAGTTTGATTTTAGCCTGTTGGGCAACGGTCTCGACTTCGAGTTGTCTTATTTTTCGGGATTTGTACTCATCTTGGTTAACTATAACGGCTGCTACCTTGTAGCCGTTTTTAATTAACCTCCTCAGAACAGTCGCTTCTGTAGTTACTCCTGTAGCTAAACGTTCATTGCCAAAGAATACGACTGTTTTTGATATCTTTTTCATAGTCAACCTTTTCTAGATTACCATCAGGCATCAATCTATAGAAAGCATCAGGCATATCTTTAATGTGATCAATAAAAAGCTTACCGTTGTTATGATCAATCTCATGTTGAAAAATGCGCGCCAGAAATCCTTCAGCGTTTAGCCTGAAATCTCGGCCATTAATATCTTTGGCTTTAATACGGACCTTGTTGTAGCGCATAACCTTACCATATATATCCTTTATGCTCAGACAGCCCTCAAAATCTTCTACCATTGCTCCCTCGTACTTGGTTATTACAGGGTTGATGAAAACACTGAACGTTCTATCGTCTTTGTTGTCAAAATCATGACGGACTATTACTACTCTTAGCAACTGTCCGACTTGGCTGGCTGCTAAGGCCACTCCAACCTCGTGTTGGCGACTATTTTCCCATTCCAACATAGACTTTTCCATGGCCTCTATAACTTCTCTAATACGTTCGTTAATAACGCCAACTTTTTTAGAGGATTGACGTAGAACAGCATTCGGCACAGTAATGAGCCTATACTTTGATTTGGTCGTTGCCATTGCCCAAAGTATAAACTACACCCAACTCTCTTGGGAAGAACTTTATAAAAGGTTAACTGGATCGATATTGAAAGACCATCCAGCGGGCAAGTACTCTATGGCCTTTATAAGTTCAGCCCTATCCTTAGACTTTAATATGACCTGCCACTGGTATTTGCCCCTAATCTTCTCATAAAAAGCTGGCGCTGGACCTAAAACCTGAATCTTCAGACCATGCGTAGTTATAGTCTCGCTAAATTTCTTTGTAGCATCTATTACAGACTCTCGGTGAGCCCGCTTGCAGGTTAACTTTAGAAGATAACAAAAAGGCGGAAAAGTGAATTTCTTTCTCTCTTCTAGCTCGTTTTTATAAAATGCCGGCCAGTCTCTTTTTACAGCTGCCTGGATTACTGGGTTAACGGGTTCAAATGTCTGGATAACAACCCTGCCTCTACGATGACCTCGTCCAACTCGGCCAATAGCCTGAGTCAAAAGTTGATAGGTGCGTTCGCCAGCACTGAAGTCGGGGAAATACAGGCTGCTCTCGGCAACAATAATACCCACTAAACCGAGTTTGGGCAGATCCAGACCTTTAGTGATCGTCTGGGTGCCGATGAGTATGTCTATTTGGCCGGCCTTAATGCTTTCATAGCGCTGCTCAAAACGCTCGGCCTTTTTATTGTCCGCATCAAAACGCGCTACATTGGCCTGCGGGTATAGTTTTTTAATTACCTCAGTTATGGCTTTTGTACCTATACCCTTAAATACTATTTTGTCCTGATGGCAGACGGGGCATGTTGTTACTACTGACTCTGTAAAACCACAGGTATGGCATTGCATAATATGATCATCGCCGTGATAAATAAGTGGTAAATCGCAACGGGGGCAAACAGACTTCCAGCCACAATTCTCACAGAATACAACTCTTGCCGTTCCACGTCTGTTTAAGAACAGTAAGACCTGCTCTTTAGCTGTTAGTGTGTCCTCAATTTCCTTCAGTAACATATTCGATAGATAGGGGTGTCGGCCTGTTTGCGAATGATCGGTTAGGTCTATAACTGATACATTGACGTCAGCTTGTTTTTGATCAATAGCCATTTTTTGCATTTTGAGAATCGGAATATTTTTGTTGTCCGCCAAGAAGTAATCAACTACTGACGGGGTCGCCGAACCAATAAGAAAAACAGCTCCGTGGATATTTGCTAGAGTACTGGCAACTCTGACGGCATGATACTGCGGGCTTTGCTCCTGTTTATAGGCGTCTTCGTGAGCTTCATCGACAATTACCAACCCCAACCTTTTGAAGGGGCTGAAAAGAGCTGACCTGGGGCCAATGACTACCAGAGGTTGCTCACTAGTTATAATTCGCACCCAGCCCATGTAGTGTTCTTTGGGACTTAGCATAGAGTGAACAACTAGGACTCGATCGCCAAAATTTTTTTTGAAATCAGAGGCTAATTGTGACGTCAAACTAATCTCTGGCGTTAACACCAGAACTGATTTATTATTCTTCAGCGACCTTTGTGCCAACTCAATATACACTCTAGTCTTGCCGCTTCCAGTCGAGCCATGAAGAAGGTAAGAGCCACTAACAGAGATGGACTTTAGCACTTTACGCTGCTCTGGCGTCATTGCTGGCAATGTTCCACCTCCTACTTCTTTTATTTTTTGACGTTCTAAGTCGGGTAGTTGAACAATATTTTTTGGTACAAACTGCTGCACCGCAGAGCCCATAGGTCCGGGATAATAAATATGCAGCCATTTCATCAATTTAAGGGAGTTTTCCGGAATTGGTGGCAAAAAATCGTAAACTTCGATAATTTTTTTAACCCTAAAAGCAGGTTTACTTATTTTTTTAACAACAATTGCCATGACCCTTTTATTTTTTAATGGGACCAAAACAATCCGGCCGACTACCACTTCAGATGCGTAGCTATAAGCTAATGGTCTATCTGGACGATACCCAGGATCTCGGGGCAGTACCTCGAAGTAACTCATACTGACTATTATAGAAGCGCTTTGAGCAAAAACATATTGAAAAATAGTCTAGACAAGACTATACTCATCGTTGTCCTAATAACAATAGAGAGCTTATGCTAGACGTTTTTATTACATCCAGGGTTCGTCGGAAGATCATAGTTATCTATGCTAAGTATCCTGACTTTAAAACCCACGTCAGGGGCTTGGCAAAGCTCATAAAAGAAGACGCCGGCAATATACAGCGCGAACTCAAGAGACTAGAAAAAATTGGCTTTCTTATTTCTGAACGTCAAGGCAACACGAAAGTCTACTCTACAAACAAGCAATTTATCATTTTTAAAGAGTTACAGAGCATAGTGTTAAAGTCACAACGAGTGACGCAAAAAAGACAACACCTAGTATAAAACCCTCAACTAACAGCTTGCAAAAATCTGTTGACTATCATACAATTTTCATGAATGATACAAGTTACCAGAAGAGATACCAAAGAGCCTTTGGAAAATATGCTGCGCCGATTTGGTCGGAAAGTACAGCAGTCCGGTATTTTAGCGCGCGCCAAGCAGAACCAGTACTTCGAGAAGTCTATCAGTAAGCGTGACCGGCGGGCTAAAGCAATTGTTCGACAGGAACGAAAAGCATTAAAAGTTAAGAAGATTAAACTCGGCCAACGGTAAGGTAATGCTAAAACAGCAAATTGAGCAGGACTTAAAGACTGCTTTGTTGGGGGGAGACAAGCTCAGAGTCACTACTTTAAGAGGGCTCAAAAATGCTGTACTCTACGCTGAAGTTGCCCAGGGCAAAAGAGAAGAAGGTCTTGACGACAAGGCGGTTACTGAGGTTTTTGCCAAAGAATCTAAAAAACGCCAGGAAAGTGCTGACCTGTATATGCAAGGCGGAGAAAAAAGTAGAGCAGAAACCGAATTAGAAGAAAAGGCCGTTATTGATGGATATTTGCCTACTCAATTATCTGAGGCCGAAATTAATGACATTATCAATAAGTACATAAGCAAAGAGACTGTCAGCGGGATGCAAGACATGGGCCGAACTATTTCAGCGGTTAAGAGTGAGGCTGGAGCTGCTGCCGATGGCGCGATCATTGCTAGGCTGGTAAAAGAGAGATTGGCAAAGCTGTGATTATATTAATGGGCGTTGCGGGTGCAGGTAAGAGTATGCAAGGAAGATTACTGGCTGATGAGGCCGGTTATCCTTGGTTATCCACCGGAGAACTGCTGAGGGTTTTAATTACTGGTAAGCGTAGACGCGAAATGCTGGAAGGAAAATTGCTCAGCGACGAAGAGGTTATAAATGTTGTAAATACTGTAATTGGCTTAATCGATACTTCTGAGGAGTTTGTACTTGATGGCTTTCCTCGCACCATCCCACAGGTTGAGTGGCTACTGAACGAAGTTAAGAAGAAGCATCTTCAACTAACGGCTGTATTTCATCTTATTGCGTCCGATGAGGTTGTTAAAAGTAGATTAGCCGCAAGAGGGAGAATGGATGACACTAGTTTGGCTATAGCGAAACGCTTCAAAGAATACGAAGCCATGACGTTACCGATATTAAAGCATTTTGAGGAACAACATACAGCTATTTGTGACATTGATGCGTCCAAGGAACCCATGGAAGTGCACCTAGACATAATGCATCACCTAAACAGACTTAAATTAGAAAAAAAATAAAACCATGTTAACTCAGGTAAAAAACAGCACTGAGATTATGTCAATGCGGGAGAGTGGACGTATTCTTGCTAAGGTATTAAACACCGTTAAGGCCCAAGTAGTGCCTGGAATTGACACCAAAGCTCTAGCAGATCTAGCAGCTAGGGAGCTGAAATCTCTTGGTGGTAAGCCGGCTTTCTTAGGCTATCAGGGTTTCCCGGATGTTATATGTATTTCTCTTAATGAAGAAGTTGTTCATGGCATTCCGAAGTCCACTAAGATTATTAAACAGGGAGATATAGTAAGTCTGGATTTCGGTGTTGAGTACAAGGGTATGATTACTGATTCGGCAATTAGCCTAATAGCCGGTAAACCACGAAACCTTAAAGACCGAGACCTCGTTATCTATACCGAAGAGTCTCTCCTTGCCGGTATCCAATCACTGCACAGCGGAGCAACGGTCGGAGATATTAGTGCGGCCATAGAAGCTGTGCTATCTTCTCATCATTACGGAATTGTGCGCGATTTGGTTGGCCACGGAGTCGGACATCAGTTACACGAAGATCCTAACATTCCAAATTACGGTCTTCGGGGCACAGGCATGCAATTGAATAAAAATATGACAATAGCAATTGAACCGATGGCAACCCTGGGAACACATCATGTGTACATGGCGGACGATGGCTGGACAGTACTTACAGAAGACGGGTCGCGATCAGCACACTTTGAACACACTGTTCTGATTACTGAAAACAGTGCTGATATCTTGACCAAGCTGTAAGCTGTTAAACTTGCCGCAAACTGAGCATAGGCGGTATACTGCCAGCATGCGCGAATCCCAGACTAACTATTTTGGCTTGGACGTCGGTACAAGCACTGTTCGATGCGTAGTTGGCATGATAGACCCCAATGATACGACCAAGCTTTCTGTTATAGGCCATGGCAGTGCTCCCAATCTAGGTATGCGTAAAGGGGTAGTGGTACACGTTGATGATGTTGCTGAAGCAATAATTCAGGCTATAACCGAAGCAGAAAGATTTTCCGGTATGCTGATACATTCTGCGACTGTAAATATAAATGGCTCACACGTCTCGGGTATGAACTCTCAAGGCGTAATCGCAATTAGTGCCGCTAACCGCGAAATAACGGTTGAAGATAGGATGAGAGTAGAAGAAGCAGCTTCAATAATCCAGATACCCCAAAATCGTGAAATTGTTCAGATATTTCCAAAGAATTACCGTCTTGACGGGCAGGAGAATATTAAAGATCCAATAGGAATGCATGGTGTTCGATTGGAGGTCGATACTCATATTGTTACGGCTTCAACCCCAAGTTTGCGAAACCTAGACATGGCACTGGAAAAAGCACAGGTAACAGCTTTGCACCACACGGTGTCTGGTTTGGCCGCCGCTGAAGCCGTCTTAAACCGCCAACAAAAAGAATCAGGAACCGCCTTATTGGATATAGGTGCCGGTACAACGAATATGGTCATTATTGAGGATGGAGAGGTTCAACACGTTGCTGTTTTGCCACTGGGCGGTATACATATTACCAATGATCTGGCTATCGGCCTTAAAACCGATTTAGACATTGCTGAGGCTGTTAAGGTCTATCACGCTAAATTAGTTGAAACTACACCTAAGCGCGAACAAGTTAAAGTGAGCCTGAATGACCAAGCTTACAATTTTAAAGCAAGTGATGTTGAAATGATTACAGAAGCCAGAGTCGATGAACTACTCGAGTATGTTGACGAGGAGCTCCATAAAATTGAGAGATCCAGAAAACTGCCAGGTGGAGTAGTGCTAGTTGGTGGAACCGCTAACTTGCCTGGTTTAGCGACATTTACTAAAGAAAAACTCCAATTAGCTGCTAGAGTCGGTCAATTACAGGCTATAAACGGCGTTATAGATCAAGTAAGTGATCCGGGCTATGCTACAGCCGTAGGCCTAATGTTGTTAGATATGCTACTTCCCTCTAGTCAACATAGTAGCGGACAACAATTCCAGAACAAAACATTTAATTTAGCGCGCACATTACTTGGACGATTTAAACAACCTAAATAACAGCTGTATACAATTTTATGTAGATTCTCCCTCAAAATCGTTTGAATCAGGGTTTTCGGTAGCGTATACTACGACATGTTAGCGTCGAACACGACAATAGAGAGGAAATAGGATAGTCATGCCACAAGTTGCACCAGCTATAGAAACATTTGCTCGGATAAAGGTTATTGGTGTTGGTGGAGCCGGTGGAGCGGCAATCAACCGGATGGTTGATGCCGGAGTTAAGGGAGTCGAATTTGTTGCTATAAATACCGATGGGCAGTCCCTACATCATTCCAAAGCTCAAACAAAAATCCACATTGGTAAAGAAACTACTAGAGGACTTGGAGCCGGTGCTGATCCTGGAATTGGCAAAAAAGCTGCAGAGGAGTCAGCGGAAGAGATAAAGAAGGCTATAGAGGGTTCGGACATGGTTTTTGTAACTATAGGTGCTGGTGGTGGCACCGGAAGTGGTGCAGGGCCAATTGTAGCTAAGGTAGCTAAAGATCTAGATGTGCTGGTAGTTGGCTTTGCGACAAGACCGTTCGCATTCGAGGGCGACAAACGCCGACGTAATGCCGAACAAGCTATTGATGATCTTCGCCAATCTGTTGACACGCTAATTATTATTCCTAATGACAGACTACTTCAGACAATAGATCGGCAAACACCATTAATTGAGGCCTTCAAAGTAGCTGATGACGTCCTGCGTCAGGGCGTGCAGGGTATATCTGATCTAATAACCGTTAACGGTCTAATTAACTTAGACTTTGCGGACGTTAAGACTGTTATGAGGAACGCCGGGTCGGCGCTTATGGGCATTGGTAGAGCTAGCGGCGATAACCGTGCCATACAGGCTGCTCAGCAAGCAATAGATTCGCCTTTGCTGGAAGTCTCCATTGATGGGGCCAGGGGCATACTGTTTAACGTTATTGGCGGCGGTGATCTTACCATGCACGAGATCAACACCGCCGCGGAGCTAATTACTAACGCCGCTGATCCTGATGCCAACATCATATTTGGAGCGACAATTAACCCCGACCTCGACGGGGAAATAATCATCACGGTAGTAGCAACTGGTTTTGACGCTTCATATTTTAGAAATAGACCAATCAACCAAACCGCCAAAAATAGTGATGGCGTTGATTCAAAACAGCGCTACGAGTCACTGTCGACGTCTACTCTGCCAAAGAGCGATGAGGTTATGTCCAACATTGATATGAACTTAGATAGCGAGCAAGATGACTCCGTGGCTAGCGATTTTCATAATGACGCGATGCCTAACATCTGGACACTTGATGACGAAGATCAAGAAGGTAATGAAGGCCATGGCACAACCGTCAATACTATGCATGAAGATGAGTTAGAAAAGCCGTCATTTCTGCGTCGTCTCAAAAAGCGTAGGCATGAACAGAGCGAGAATGACGATAATAAGGAGTAAAACTCCTATTAGTGTGATAAATAATACAGCAGAAAATATTTGCAATGCGCTATCACTAGAGCTATGATCATTCCCATATACACTATATATAGCATGATAATATAGTGTTAGCACATTCAGATTGAACAAAGGAGGTGTGCAATATGCGATGCAGCCAATGTCAACAAGCCGACACTAAGGTTATTGAATCAAGAGACGTCGCCGATGGTGAAGCCATTCGCCGCCGCCGTGTCTGCACCAATTGCCAATACCGATTCACAACCTACGAGCGGATTGAACGTCCTCAACTTGCAGTGATAAAGAACAACGGTACTCGCGAACTGTTTAGTCGCGAAAAACTACTCGCTGGGCTATATCGGGCATGTGAGAAGACTTCAGTGACTAGCCTACAACTAGATAAGCTAGTCGCCGACATAGAGCATGAATTATATGCCTGTGGTGATCCCGAGGTTAGTTCAGCAAAAATTGGTAGCATGGTAATGGAACGACTGGCGCAGCTTAACGAAGTAGCATATGTAAGGTTTGCAAGTGTTTACAGACGCTTTACCAACATAGCGGGTTTCGAAAAAGAGCTTTCGCACATTCGTCAACGTAATAAAATATAAAGATAAAGGGGCGCGACAAAAACAATTGTTTTTGAAAGCTCCCCCAGGGTTTTATAGGGGTATTAAACTCAGGGGGAGCTCAAGCGACGTTTTAAACTAAAACGTCCGCGGACTCTAACAAACATACAATTAACAACCATAACAAGTGAGGGTATTATGGGTCAAACAACAAGTCTACAGGTTGGGCGGTTATTCACTCAGCCTAAAACCAAGGCATATGACCAACTAAAATGGGTCAAGCAGGATTCAATAATCGTGAATCCTATGAGTAACAAACCAGTGTTCGAGCAAAAAAATACTGAGTTTCCAGACAACTGGTCACTCAACGCTATTAATATTGTGGCTCAGAAGTATTTTACGGGCACACCGGGAACATCAGGACGCGAAACCTCACTTAAGCAACTGGTTGATCGGATTGTTGACACAATAGTACGTCAGGGAATGCAGGAAAACTACTTCGAAAGCGAAGCGGAGTCCGAAGACTTTAAAGAAGAGTTGAAATACGTACTAGCGACTCAGCGAGCAGCATTTAACTCTCCTGTATGGTTTAACATTGGCGCTCGTTCTCGAGCCCAACAAGCCAGTGCTTGCTTTATTCTTGGAATTGAAGATACCATGCCTTCGATACTCAATTGGTACGTTGAGGAAGGAATGATTTTTAAGGGCGGTTCTGGTTCGGGCGTTAATCTAAGTGCCTTACGTTCTTCATTAGAACCACTTGGTAAGAGTGCCGGGACTGCCTCTGGGCCTTTAAGCTTTATGCGTGGAGCTGACTCGTCAGCGGGCGCTATTAAAAGCGGTGGCAAAACACGACGAGCGGCTAAAATGGTAATCTTGAACGTCAATCACCCTGATATAGAAGACTTTATATGGTGTAAGGCTCTAGAGGAGCGCAAAGCCAGGGTCTTGCAGGAGGCCGGGTTTGATATGAATCTGGATGGTAAAGATGCCTATAGCGTGCAGTATCAGAATGCTAATAACTCCGTCCGCGTCACAGACAAGTTTATGCAAGCCGTTGAGAAAGATGATAACTGGGAGCTACGAGCGGTTACCACCGGTAAAGTTATTAAAACAGTGAAGGCCCGAGAATTGTTTAGACAAATTGCTGAAGCTACTTGGGAATGTGCTGATCCTGGCATGCAATTTGATACTACGATCAATAAGTGGCACACAACTCCTAAGGCGGGCAGCATCAACGGCAGTAATCCGTGCAGTGAATACATGCACTTGGACAACTCAGCCTGTAATTTAGCGTCCATTAACTTGCTTAGGTATTTACGAGAAGATAATACTTTTGATATTGAAGCGTTCAAGCACACTGTTGAACTAATATTTACCGCACAAGAGATATTGATTGGTTATTCTAGTTATCCAACCGAGAAGATTACCAAGAATGCTAGAGCTTATCGTGAGCTGGGACTAGGTTACGCGAATCTAGGGGCCTTATTAATGGCACAAGGTCTGCCGTATGACTCTGACGAGGGTCGCGCTCAAGCAGCAGCCATTACTGCACTGATGACAGGCCGCGCCTACGCTGTTAGCGCTAAGCTTGCCAGACGAGTAGGCCCGTTTAGAGGTTTTAGCAAAGACCGCGATGCTATGCTTAACGTTCTTAAGATGCACCGTGAAGAGATCTCTAAAATTGACGCCAGTCTGGTATCTGAAGATTTACTTAGTGCTGCCGCCTCATCTTGGGACGAAGCGGTTGAGCTTGGTAATCTGTATGGTGTCCGTAACTCACAAGCAAGCCTGCTGGCCCCAACCGGTACTATTGGTCTAATGATGGATTGTGATACAACAGGTATAGAACCCGATCTAGGCCTAGTAAAGGTTAAAAAACTTGTTGGTGGCGGAACCATGCACATAGTTAATCAAACTGTTCCTCGTGCCCTAAAGGCCCTGGGATACAGTGATAAACAGGTTGACGACATAGTTTCATATATCGATACGGAAAAGACCATAATAGGCGCCCCTCATCTTAAAAAGGAACATGAACCGGTGTTTGCTTGTTCAATGGGTGATAACGCCATTCACTATCTCGGTCACGTCAAAATGATGTCAGCAGTCCAACCGTTTCTATCGGGGGCTATTAGTAAAACAGTCAACATGCCAGAAGACGTGTCCGTTGAGGATGTCGAGCAACTTCATATTGACGCCTGGAAGATGGGACTAAAAGCTGTCGCTATTTACCGAGATAATTGTAAGGTTGCTCAACCTCTTTCTATGGCTAAAAAAGATGGAGCCAAACAAGAAGATCTAGTCGTTACTACAGAATCTGTAACTGACAGGATAATTGTTAAAGGGGCGGTACGTAGGGAGTTGCCTAAAATCCGACAATCTAAGACATTCTCGTTTACTGTTGCCGATAGTCATGGTTATGTAACGGTAGGTGAATATGACGATGGTTACCCGGGCGAAATATTCGTTAACTTTGCTAAACACGGCTCTACCCTAAGAGGCATAATGGATGCTTTTGCAATATCTGTAAGCCATGGTTTACAGTATGGCGTGCCACTTAAGAGCTATGTTAAATCTTTCCTTAATACCTCCTTTGCACCAGCAGGGATAACTGATGACCCGGGAATCCGAACCGCTTCATCAATTGTCGACTTTATTGCTCGTCGCTTAGCTCTAAGCTATTTGTCTTATGACGATCGCCTGGAACTCGGCCTTGCATCTATTGAAGACATGCCGGCTGACCAAACCATACTGCTGGGCGAAGAAGAGGACACCAACCTAGCGGTTGAGTCTACTCAAGCAGCAGATCCCAATTCTATAGAAGCCGACAATAAGGTAGAACCACCAAAAAACGAAGAACTACATCAGCATTCAGAAGCTACTCAACAGAGAAAAGACGATGCTGCGCCAATTTGCTACAATTGCGGTAACCAAACCCAGCGATCCGGTAGTTGTTATGTCTGCACTAGCTGTGGCTCGACAACAGGATGTAGCTAGCTAAAGTCTCCATATTTATCATTGAGACCGATGCAACTGCTGTGCTATGCTCGATAGCATGAAAGTGCTTGTTCTTTACAGACCACAATCCGAACACGGTACGGATGTAGAGACATTTATTCATGACTTCAAACGACAGCACAATTCTAATAAACTGGAGGTAATGGATATTGATAGTCGGGAGGGGACAGCCACATCGAGCCTATACGACATCATGCAGTTTCCGGCAATTCTGGCTCTCTCTGATAGCGGTTCTCTACTAAAGGGTTGGGAGGGCGAAACTCTGCCGCTAATGGACGAGGTTGCCTACTACACTCAAGGCTAGATTTGGTTGTTATTTATCTGTCGTCATCTTATAATTGCAAACGTAAGTAACAGATGACTACACGGGAGACATAAACCTGCGCCGGCAGGAGTTGTAGGATTTAAAAAGCCTTTAAGGAAAATATGCCAAATAACGACAAATCACAAATCGCTCTTGTTGAAGAGAGCATGTTGCAATTATGGCAACAGGAGAAAACCTTCGAGAAGAGTTTGGAACTGCGTGAAGGCCAACCAATTTTTAGTTTTTATGATGGCCCACCCTTTGCTAATGGGAAACCGCATTGGGGAGGCATGATGACTAGTGTCCTAAAAGACGCAGTTTGTCGTTATAAAACTATGCGAGGTTTTTATGTTCCGAGACGTTTTGGTTGGGATTGTCATGGGTTACCACCAGAGCTTGAAGTTGAAAAACAGCTAGGCGTGCATGGTAAAAAAGCCATTCGTGAGTATGGCATGGATAAGTTCGTAAATGCCTGCAGAGTATCAGTACTGCAATATACCGACATTTGGCATAGCTACGTGCAAAGAATAGGCCGCTGGGTTGATTTTGCTGACGATTATAGAACAATGGACCCTTCCTACACAGAAAGCGTCTGGTGGGCCTTTAAAACGCTTTATGAAAAGGGGCTAATATACGAAGGTGTTAGGGTCGTGGCATATAGCTATGGGGCGGAAACTGCTCTAAGCTCATTCGAGACACGACTGGATGATAGTTATAGAGACAGAGAGGATATTGCCGCAACGTTCATTGCCCAGATGGAAGATGGACGAAAAGCTCTAGTTTGGACAACCGTTCCTTGGACTATACCGTCTAATTTGCTGTTGGCAGTTGGCCAAGACATAATCTATGCAGACATTGACTTCGAAGGAGATACTTACGTTGTTGCTGTCGATGCTCTTAAAAATTATCCAAGCCTAGTTAAGCTTAAACCTAAACGCACTTTTGCCGGCAAAGAACTTATTGGCTTAAATTATAAGCCGGTGTTTGAGTATTTTAGTGACGCGGCCGGAGCATTTAGGTTTGTGGTCGCGGACTTTGTGGAGACTGAGGCCGGGACTGGTATAGTCTCGATTGCCCCAGGGCATGGCGAAGAAGACTTCTGGATCGGTAAAAGGGAAAAGATGCCTATAATTAGCCCTGTTGACGATCAGGGACGATTTACCTCCGAAGTAAAGGACTATGTTGGTAGGCTGGTTTTCGATGCTAATAACGAAATCGTTGTTGATCTAGATAAGCACGGTAAACTATTTGAAAGTGGTTTATATACCCACAAATATCCCCATTGCTGGCGCACCGATGTACCTATAATTTATCGAGCAATGGATGCCTGGTTTGTGGATGTACCCAAGATTAAAAACGATATTCTAAAAAACAATCAAGCTATTAATTGGCACCCAGAGCATGTAAGAGATGGGGCTTTTGGCAAATGGCTTGAGAATGCCCGGGAGTGGAATATTAGCCGCAAGCGGTTCTGGGGTGCGCCAATGCCAGTCTGGAAAACCGATGACGGCGAAGTAATAGTCATTGGAAGTTCCGAGGAACTTAGGCAACGCGCGGCTTTTCCTTATGAACTAGAAGATCTACACCAGCCCTGGATTAATGATGTTGTCGTAAAGACCGACGATGGTCGTCTGGCTCATAGAGTAGATGATGTTTTTGATTGCTGGTTTGAATCAGGATCAATGCCTTTTGCGTCTCTCCACTATCCTTTTGAGAATAAACAAAAATTCGAAGATCGTCATCCAGGTGATTTTATAACCGAATATATCGGCCAAACCCGAGGCTGGTTCTATACCCTACACGTTATGAGTGTGGCCCTTTTTAACAAGCCGGCTTTTAAAAACGCCGTAGCACACGGGATCATTCTTGGAACAGATGGGCGGAAGATGAGTAAACGCCTAAATAACTATCCACCACTCGAGAACGTGTTTAATAATGCCGGAGCTGATTCTGTAAGACTTTATCTTTTAGGAAGTTCACTATTTAGTGGCGAGACAGCAGCCTTCGATAATCAGTCGTTGAGCGAAGCACAACGTAATCTTGTTCAAAGACTAAATAACAGTTTCAGTTTTTTTAACACCTACGCGCGAGTCGATAATTGGAAACCGAAACAAAAATTACAACATCCAAAGAGTGATCACGTACTTGACCGTTGGATTCTGGCAAGGCTAAATCAAATCATAGATGACCTGACCAAAGAGGCCGATACTTACAACACCCCAAAAGTAATAAAAGGGCTGCATGAACTAATGGATGATTTGAGTAATTGGTACATCCGTCGCTCAAGACGACGTTTTTGGAAGGCCGAAGACGACACGGATAAAAAGGCTGCCTACGAAACACTCCATTTTTTGCTAATCAGAACTTGTCAATTATTAGCACCATGGGCACCATTTGTTAGTGATGACCTGTATCGTCAGCTAGTAAAGGGTACAGATATGCCAGCATCTGTTCATTTGAGCGAATGGCCTAAGTCGGAAATAGACAACGACGAAGAGGGAATTATAAGTAATATGGCCTACGCCCGCGAATATATAAACCAAGGCTTAGCCCAGCGTGCCGCAGCAGGAATTAAAGTCAGACAACCCTTATCGAAGATCAGTGTACCGAAGATCGTTGAGCATCTAAAAGAGATCATTGCTGACGAACTTAACGTTAAAGAGGTTAGCTTTAGTAAAAATAACAATGTAGTTTTGGATACAACTATGTCAGCCGAATTAAGGGGTGAAGGAGTTATGCGAGACATTGTGAGGCATGTACAGAACGCTCGTAAGCACGCAGGACTAAACGTTGAAGACAGAATAATTCTAAATATAGGCACAGATGATAAAGAGATTGAAAGCATTATTAAAAAGCATGAATTGCTGATAAAAAGTGAAACTTTGGCTACTGAGCTGAATAAAAATTCTGAAAGTGAATTTACCGAAGAGGTCAAATTCGACGGGCAAAAAATCTCAGTCGGCTTAACCAAGGTCTCAGTATAGAGGTACAACTCTTTACACAGGACTTGTTATCTGGTAACATCTTTTGGTAACTAAATTCTATGAAAGTTTTGAAATGAAAAAAGCCGTTATTGCTACAGGTGGCAAGCAATACTTAGTAAGTGAAGGTGAAACTCTTGAGGTAGAGCTCATAGGGAGTGAACAAAAAACATTCAAACTTAAGGCTCTGCTGGTCATTGATGGTGATAAGGTTGAAGTCGGTCGACCGATCGTTGAAGGACCAGAATTGATTGTAGAAGTCGTTGATCCCGACCTGAAAGCTGACAAAGTGACAGCAATTCGATACAAGGCTAAAAAAAGAGTTCATAAGCTGAGAGGACATCGCCAACACTTCACAAGAATAAAAATTAACAAAATCGCGACGTAGATTAGTACGTGGCTGTGGATAAAAGATCCCGGCAATTCACGTAAATATAATTATTACAACGAACATAATGACAGATAGTTGTATCAGATCTATAAACATCAAGACAGTAACAGGTGTGAAAAGAATTAGTAGTTTAAATCACAACTGTTTTTAAAAAATTTAATGCAATTTTGTGTTCGAATTTCATCATCGATTTTATAGTGTTTTGTATCTTGTCATCAGAGATGTTAAGAGTGATAATAGATATGGTTTGAACAAAAATAAAACGTAAACACAAAAACACAGTTCAAAACCAAAAAATAAATGTCCAAAAAAACACCTCAAACGCGAGTACTGTTAGCGCGCACACTGGCACCCTTGTTGCTTGGTATAGCTGTTTTTGTCTGGGCACTTTTTTATTCGTTAGTATTAACACCTACAACAACCTATGCCGCCCAAAATTCTACTATAAATTTCCAGGCCCGACTGCTTAATGCCGCAGGAGCCGTTGTCCCAGATGGTAGCTACAACGTTGAATTTAAGATCTATAATACGGCTACGTCTAGCGGTTCTAGCACTAACTCCTGTAGCGGTGACGGTAATGCTCTATGGGTAGAAGACTACACAGTCTCTGGAGGTAACGCACGAACTGTGTCCGATGGTTACTTGACTGCCAACCTAGGTACTTACAATTCTCTTTCTAGTCCCGGACACTCTTGCCCCGGTATAACTAACTGGACACAACAATACTGGCTGGGTATTAATATTGGCGGGACTGGTTCATCGCCGGTCTGGGACACCGAAATGACTCCGCGCCTACAGATAACAGCTGTCCCCTACGCCCTGTCTGCTCAGTCATTATCTTACTATAACAGTAGTACTGGTGATACCAGTACTCTTCAATTTACGGCTCCGACTAGCAATGACAGCATTACTCTCCCAGATGCAACGGGCGTAGTCTGTTTGAGTACTTCGACTGCTTGTGGCCTTGGTTTTACAACAGGTAGTGGTGCAGGCGTACAACTACAAGGGAGTACTCCAGGTACCCCCCAAACCGGCAACATTAACATCAACGGCACGGCTCTAGCAAACACCTTTGACGCCTCCACATCGGGGGCTCTGGCTATAGGCACTAACAACGCTACGGCTATTGATTTAAATCAAAATACTGTTGTTGGAAGTGGTAAGTCATTTACAGCCGATGGGGCTGCTGTATTTGAAGATTCGTCTGTCTCTTCTACTGCATTCCAAGTCCAGAACCCCAGTGCGTTTACCGTACTAGATGTCGACACAAATAATAAAAGGGTTGGGATTAATACATCGAGCCCCTCGACGGCGCTTAGCGTTGTTAATGGTTCTTCTAGTTCCCAGGGAGCATTTCTAATTAATCAACAAAACACTGGGCAGAATATACTTCAGGCTCAGAGTAACGGAACGACGGTATTAACAGTTAGTGGTACTGGAGCTGTCACTTTTGAAAACGCCTCCAACTCTACTACCGCATTCCAAGTCCAAACCTCTAGTGGCAGTACTGTGCTTAATGTCGACACAACAAATCAAAGACTAGGTACCAGCATACCACCACCTTCGACGCCGACACTGGGAACAATATCAGGCGCATCCGGTTCGCTATCGAACATAACGTATTACTACGAGATAACTGCTATTGGTGGTGCGGGTGGGCAAACCACCGTTTCGGGCGAGGCCAGCGGTACGCCTACGAGTGGTGCAATTGATTTAACCTGGACTGCTGTTCCCGGGGCAGTAAGCTACGATGTTTATAGAGGCACGGCCAGTGGCGGTGAGAATGTATACTATAACAGCGTAGCCAATACGTATCTAGACACTGGCGCTAGCTCCACGAGTGGTAGCCCACCAACGGCCGATAACGGCCTGTCAGATGGGCTAAGTGTCAGCGGAATTTCTTACATAGATAGCGGTAGTTTAGATATAAACAACACTGGTGGTACAGCTACTGGGCAGGTCTATGTCTCAGGCTCTATACCTCCTCAATCACCAACCTATTCCACGAGTAGCCAAGACTATGGTCAATATGTACAGGGGAATTATCTTTACGTACTTAACAGTGCCCCGGCTCTCCAAATTTATAACATTGCCAATCCGACTGTCGCGCCTGTCGCCCTTGGAAGTATTGCTACGACAAGTAGCAACTCTCGTTACATTTATGTTCAAGGCCACTTTGCTTATGTGGTAGATCAAACATCAAATAACTTACAAATATTTGATGTAAGTAACCCTATCGCTCCTACCCTTACATCCACTACATCAACTGGGTCCAGCACTAATCCTAAAGCGATTTACGTCCAGGGTAACTATGCCTATGTAGCCAACTATGGGACTAGTACGCTAGAGGTATTTAATGTCAGTAATCCTGGTAGCCCTGTAGCAATGACCAGTGGTACAGGAATAGCGACAGCGTCAGGCCTGAACCCGGCAAGCCTGGAGGTTGTAGGCAACTACGCCTACGTCGTTAACCAAGGCAGCACGGGTACGTTACAGGTTTTTGATATTAGTAATCCGGCCTATCCTACTCAAGTAACTAGTGGTACGGGTGTAAGTGTCGGTAATAATGCTTCAGCCAATCCATACAATGGATTGGCGATTCAGGGCAACTACGCCTACGTTGCCAATTACGGCAGTAATACTTTGCAGATACTTAACATCAGTAACCCGGCTAGCCCTACCTCTGTCAGTACCACCAATCTACTGGGTTGGGGGAGTGGCAATGTCTTAGGGGTAGTAGTTGAGGGCCGCTATGCTTACGTTAACACCAAATCAAGCCCCTACTTAATAACCATCGATGTTTCTACTCCAGCTAGTCCTGTAGTATTGGGCACAACAACTTTGTTGGGAACAAACTCTCAGGATATGGTTATCGAGGGCCGTACAATGTGGTTAACCGATGGTACAGGAGATGGCATTGAAGTATTTAATTTGGGCGGCACCTATACCCAGACCCTTCAAGCAGGCAGTGCAGAAGTTAGTACTCTGCAGGTAGATAGCAATGCGACGGTGAATGGCGACGTAGCAATTGCCGGGGGGCTAAATGTCGGTACAGACATACTGGCCGCCGGCAATATCGGAGCCGGCGGGCTCACTCTATCTGGTCTTACGAAGCCAGTTTTATCTGTTGTTCCAACCTGTAGCAGCTCTTGTACTGCCACTTACGTCTATCAGGCAGTTGCTTTTAATGGCAGTGGTAACTCGATTTCCTCTCTACCTACTGGTTCAGGCCCTACTGCTGGCACTGTTTTAAGTGGGTCGGTTTACAATACCATTAGCATTTCACCGGTGAGTGGAGCAGTTGGCTATGATATTTATCGTCAGCAGATAACTGGTGGATCGCCGACCTCTACAGGCTATATAGGAACAGCCTACGCTAGCACTACAGGCGGCTCGGCAACTTTCAATGATACAGGTATCGCCGCAGTCGGCAGCGTGCCTTCGACTACTACTGCAGGTACTGCAGGTAGTTTGGTGGCTGGCGGTACGGCCTTGTTTGAAAATAGCGCTAATTCTATAAGCGCTTTTCAGGTTCAGAATGCCAGTGGCTCGAGTATGTTTAATATTGACACTACTACTGGGATAATAACTCTAGGCAATAGTGGCAATACTCTTACGTTTAATCCAGATTCAGGAATTACTGCGGCAGGCAACGCCGAGCATGTTAAGCAAATTACTCTGACTGCTGAGTACCCCGGCGCTGTGCTAGATATAGGTACTTCTGGTGCTAATGTTGGCACAATGACAGCAGGATATGATAGTACTCAGCGAGAGAACTATTATAACTGGACCACCGTTCAGACTTCTGCTAACACCTACGATGTAGTTGTAACTTTCGGTTTGCCGTCAGACTGGACGTCTTGGGTCAGCTCTAACTCCTTAACGGTTCAGACTTGGGCAGATAGTGTCGCTAATGCTACAGGCACAATCACCGTAACGCCCACTAGTACCGGCACAGCCGACAGCGCTGCCAATGGTGCTTCAATAACACCTGGCGGCGCCAACACCTGGACTCCCAAATCCTTTAGTCTAACTACTACCTCCGGACTTTATACAGCCAATGGGACAATGGTAATAAGATTGCACATGAGTTCTCTAAACGGCTATAACTTCAGAGTGGGCAACATTGTTTTAACTTATGATAGTGCGTTCTAAACCTATGTATATAAAGCAACTGGAAGACCCCGGCTAAGATACCACCATGAGACATAGGTGTCACGGGCTTATTAAGTTTGAACCGAATCGATAGCTTAGAACCAACCCTATATTGGTTAACGGCTGCCCGTTACTTGCAGACTGAGGCTAAAAATCGTGTGCTTTGCCAAGATTACTGGGACTGATATGATTCAACCGACCAACTGCTAGCGTAGGTCTTATTACCGTTATATAGCGCGTTATATGTGTCGTCTGTATCGCCCTTGAAGGTGGGGATAGTCATTGACGCTGTTCCGTTACTAACTTTTACTGTCCCGTAGATCGTGTTATTTGTACCGCCTAAACTGAAGGTAACTGTACCACCATTGATTGTTGCTGTGCCCGCCTGGGGTACCACTTTAGCTAATAGGGTTATTTCTTTGGTGGAGTTATCAACAGTGATCTTGAACTTTTTCACCGAGGTTGCTTGGGCAGTTGGAGGGGTAATATTTTCTTGGTAGAGGTGACCCGTCTTAGTTTTAGAATCAGGAGAGTTAGACTGAGAAGAACCACCACCTACTGGATTGTCGGAGGTAAAGTACATGCTATTTCCATCTTGAGTGACGGCAGTTGAAGGGCAGTCGGTATAATCGAGCTGGTGAGAAAAATCACCGGATTCATTCACGACATCCCCGCTACCAGGATAATATCCGTAATATCCTAAAGAGCCGTTGTCGGGATCTGACGGTAAACCTGACGCCAATGAGCCAAAGCTAACCGTTTGTCCATCCCCTGAGATGGCCGCAAAGTCAAGGTCTGCATTGCCTGTACACTGTCCGTCGTAGGTGTTTGGAATTACGCTGACTTTTCCGGTGGTGAATTTAGCGTAAATGATGCCAGGAGTTTTGCCACCCGCAAAACCAGTTCCGTACGACCCATCTGCAGAAGTGGCGGTAACGTTATACATGCCAGAAATTGTATTACCAACTTGGGCATTGGTTGATGTACTGTATTGCTCAATAGCTTGAGCGCCTGTAGAGGTTGCATTTCCTGAAACCGTAATCGTTGAGCCATCATTAGATAGTATGGCACTGGATGTATCATTGGCACCTGCAAAATCATTAACTTGCGTTACTGCATCGGTTGTCATATTTTCGTAAAAGTCACCATCATTGGCAGTCCAAGCAACCCAGTTTGCGTCACCTGACATTGATACTTGTGAAGCAGACTCAGCGGGCCCTGATAACTGGGTATAGGTTGCACCATTACTACTATTTGCCCACAAGTAGACGGCCCCGTTGGTTAGGGGTTGGGGATTTGAGGTAACTTGACTTTGGCTACCGCTGGCAACAAATACAACTTCTTGACCGTCATTAGACATGACTGGGATTTCATAAGCTTCAGCTATTACTGTATTTACTTGCGTGTTGCTGTCGTACTGATTAACAAGAAAGTCATTATTAGAGGTATAGGTTGTGTACAGAATGTACTGATTATCGTTTGTGGCTTGGTCAACACGAACTTCGTTTCCGGCCGGTATAGGAACTGGGTTAATTACCGGTTGTGCATAGGCGATTGAGCTTAAAGTAGCGAGAGGAAATACTCCCAAGACTAGCCCAATAACAATTGTGACAATACGATTAATCTTCATAAATACATCCTCCTACAGCTCGCACCTAAGTTAACATTTTCATTCTAACACAGCGGTCAATAATGTACACAGTTTTCTACTTTCCAGATCCCGAGGTCCTTATAGGTAGCGGCCGCTCGAATTAGGCCGTACATTTAAGAACCTATAGTTTTGAGAAGAAGCCAATAACTCTTAAGTTAACACCCGTTGACTCAAAAACTAGCAACTTAACATTAGGAGGTATCATGGTGGTGTATCGAGACCCTGTAAAACCCCGCCCGTAAATGTTGCTCCACCCCTTAATCGGGATCCGGGGTTGGGGTGATAGAAAAACTGAAAAGAAGTTATGGTGGTATGAACGTTATCTATTTCAGGGAAGGTAGTAGTTAATGTGTCATCAAGCGTGTAGCTTAAAAACAGGTATTCCGCAAGGTTAGTTGTATTACCACAACCATCAGTATTATTGCTAAGGCCTATTGGATAGGGTTGGTTAAAGGGCGCGGTGTTCGTACCAACAGCGGCCTGTGAATTATAGGTTACGCAACCACTAGGCAAACCTGAACCCGCAAACTCGTACTGCTCCTCAACACCGCCATATGGCCCAATTCCTATTTCTTCGTTACCGGCTGTTGTTCCGTCAGTAACTAAATATAGTGGCTGAACACTACTGGTTTGATCCATATATGAAGAGTAGATACCTATTCTGGGTATAGACTTTATAGCGGCTTGTTGGGTCGTTGTAGATTGTGAGGTAGTACATGAACCTCCACTGATGCCACCGAATTCATATGCCCATCCGTTATAAGCAGTAACCGTTCCATCATTTACCGTAGTATTTAAAGTCGGGCTATGCTGCCAACTTTGCTGTATTTGTCCAAGTGTTCCTATGGCCGTTTCTTGAACATCGCCCAGACAATTATCGCCTCCAATCACATATAAGTAACCATCGTAGCCAAAAGCACTTAAATTTTTTCTAGTTCCATTAAAAAAGCCTGTATTTGCGAATGAATTAAGCGCACCTGTAGAGGTGTTTATTAAAGCCGACGAAACGGTATTGTTATCAGTTGTACCATTATACCCTCCAAGAACATACATATACCCCCCGTCTACAACGGCGGCTAAACCGGTAATTTGGTTTGACGAACCACTACCAAGTGCGTTAGTTGGGGTCCATGTACAATTAATACCGGCGGCTCCCATACAAGTGGCGCCAGAAGTCAAGTTTATCTGTGAGTAATAGACATTATTGTAATATGTCGGCGAAGAGGCGTCATTAGTTCCACCTAAAACATATAAGTATCCGTTATTAACCGCACACCCCATACCGGATAAACCGGTTGGATACGTGCCTGAGGGTAAATTAGTGCCAGCTGTAAATGCACCAGGAGCTCCAGTACCGCTATTTATCTGCGAATAATAAACGTTTGCCGTAGCGCTATTTGCACCAGTTTGGCCCCCTATGACATATAAATAGCCGTTATATGCCTCTAAACAAAATTCACTGACTCCAGTTAATAGTGAACCGGTTCCGCTAGTAATATGGTTGAAAGAACCTAGCGACCCACTAGCACTGATTTGGGCGTAATCCACTGTTGTTGAGTAGCTTGACCCAGTGTATCCGCCAACAACGTACATGTAGCCATTGTAGGCAACCGATCTTGAGCCTTCTCGAGCTATTGTTGAATAGTTGTTTGCTGAGGCAGCCCAACTACTTAGCGTTGCCGGACCACCACTGTTAATTTCCGTGACCTTTGTATTCGCAAATGCTGATGTTCCAACATAATAACCCCCAACGTAATATGCTTGATCATGCCACATAGCTATACCCCCGTTATACCTACCAGCAGGACTGATAGATGTGGCTGACCAGCCAGCAGTATTAAGGGTGGTATCATTATTTAGGCTGCTAAAATATAAATCGTTTGTGCTAGATACCGCTGAGCACACCGAAGAGCTGCTGGAAGTACATCCGTTATCTTCGTATAAAGTACCATCATATACCCATGCATTTAACCCCCAAGATGCCGTGTTAAGGTTTGCACTATTCACACCTCCTCCTTCAGTAGTAGCTCGAGAGAAACTATTTGGGACACCGGTTGATGGTGTAATTACTGAAACATAAACCTTATTGCTTATAGAGCTACATAAGTGACTAGTAACAACCGTACAGCCGCCAAGTATATAAATGTAATTGCCGTAGATTGCACTTGCTAAATTAGTGGTTGCAGCGGGAAGAGCGCCAGAAGCAGTAGTCCAAGCCGTAGTAATGTCACCACTTGAACTAATGGGCGCATAAAGAATGTTGCTTGATAAGCCGGCACTTTGACAATAACCCGATCCATAACTGGTACATCCACCAATCAAATAAATGTAATTCTGGTATACCTGTACAGCCGCGTCACCAGGCGCAACGGCACTACTGAAGGTGTCAGTGGTGGTTGACCAAGTGCCAGATGTGAAGCAAGGATTACTTCCGGTGTTGAAAGTGTCATAATATATAGTAGTATTAGTGTTTGTAGTTGCGGGGACGTACCCTCCTAAAATATATAGACGTCCGTTGTATGTTGCCGCTGAGAAATTCACTATAGAAGCGGGCATAGCAGTACTGGGCGTAGCGCTGCCGCACGTACTCCATGTCCCAAGACTGCCACTTCCATCAGACGGTAATGCCGAATACTGAATAGTGGTACTAATATCGCCCGCTGTTGTTGGGCACGCTTGTGAAAGCACTGTACATCCACCAATTTCGTAAATAAAACCATTATAGGCGACCGTTGCGCCTGATACGATAGGGGTTGATGGATTATTTCCGGTGCCTAAGCTATCAGTGTTACTGCCGGCGATATCAAGTTGAGCAAGCTGATCATCAGATTGAACATGTGTACATGTAGTAGCTGACTCGGTGTTACAACCTCCCAATACGTATAAATATCCTTCGTAGGCAACACCTGACGCATCAAAACGAGCTGGCGCGGCAATGTTCCCTCCGCCGCGGAAGGCGTTGACAGAGCCATCTGCGTTAATAGAGGCCTCATTAACATCTGAATCAAACGTTGTGCATGTACCAGCTGATCCACCCGAGGCTGTGGTAGCTGAACATCCGTCAATCACATACAGGTAACCATTATATATAAACCCATTGAATCCCCATCGCGCCCAGCTACCGGTCGAGGCATTAGAGGTCCAAGTACTCAGATTACCGTTACTACCAATGGATGCATACTGCACATCTTGTAGTGGGGTTGAACAGTTAGCAGTACTGCAGCCGCCCCATATGTAGATATGTCCATTATATGTGCCCGCCCCAAAATCAAAGCGCGCAGTTGTGAATGACGGATCAGTAACTACAGCCCCTAAAGTTCCATCGCCGTTTATTGGGAAGTGTTCTGCCTCATTGTTAAAAGTTGTACAGGTATTATCGGAAGTATCACCACTGCAACCACCCAAAACATAAAGATAGTTATTGTAAGCCAGCATCTGAAAACCATAGTATTGAGCTCCAGTAATTAACGAAGCAATGTTCCATGCAGTTGTGGCCGGCAGACCGCCATTAGTTGATTGAGTTTTGGCGTTAATAGGGACATACGCCAAGAATCCAATTATAAATGTACATTCATTAGAGCTATTCGTAACGCATCCCCCGCCAATATACAGATTGCCGTTATAAACTACTGCTGCTTCGCCATACATAGGTTCCAGCATCGCAAAAGTACTAGTACTCCAAGCCCCCGGGTTGCCGGAAGTTGCGGATAGCTTACTGTATTGAACAGTATTCAATAAGGTACTACTACCGCAAGTACCACTACAGCCACCGAGAAGGTATATATAGCCGTTATAAACAACAGAAGTTGCATCATAAGTTCCCATACCAAGACTATTGGTATCGGGCGAAAACCCGCCATTGACATTCGATACCCCGGAACCTAGCAGCTGTTCATAAATATCGTTGTTTGTGTTATCAAAAGTGATGCCGCCCTCATTATTACCGTTGGCGGTAAATTCTTTTATTGCGTTTACTACGAGCACACTCGGGTCAATTGCAAAAGGATATGATATATGTTGTAAATTGATAGCCGAAAGTGTCACTATATCCCCTTTTAAGCTAAGTTCGACCTTGGCATTCTTTAGTTGCCTTGTCTGCAGACTAGATTTTAGAACAGGCGCAGGCAAAACAAACACCAGTGTATTTTTTTTGCCTTTGGTTCTCGCTTGCTGAACCAGTTTTTCATCTTTAGGTGTTCCAAATGAAATATTGCCGAATAGTGCGGAATCAGCAGAGTATATGCCAATATCGCCATCAGAAGTTAATCGTGCCTGTAGTGTATTTGGAAGGCTAAGCTTGTATCTAAAACTAAGCTGATTACCGACCGGTTTATTGATCAGGATATCTTCCTCTAGACCATCACCCTTGAGAGTATACACGCTCTGAGCGTTATTTGAGGTTAGGGGATAGACGATATGGTTATTGACATTTTTTGCAGGCAAAGCTTGGAAAAGCGGTGTTATTTGAAACGATAACTTACTGACGTCATCGTAAATACTTACACCCTTATTAAGATTGTGTCCAAGTGTAAAGCTAAATGGGGGGTTACTAGATGAGGTGCCGACGGTCGTACTTGTAGAGCCACTAACACCCTGCTGGTTTTTGTTAATGCCTTTGGAATTAAAATCATAGCTGGCTGTTTTGGCATTGTAGGCCAATGCGGGCAATATCGCGGTGTCCGGCGGGCCGATAATACCCTGAGCGGCGGCCGTTAGCTTATATCTGTTTTGCAAATTAATAACGGTGGCATGATGCCACGCTATAATTCCAACGCTAGCCAAGATACCAAGGACTACTACAGTCGACAAGTGATACGGTTTACGCCTAAAAAATGTATAAACCTTGAACCAGAGCTTCCTGGGGTTCAACAATATTTGTTTTAGGGTTTTAATTTTTATACGACTTCTCATAAGACTAGCTACATGGATATGCTTATTTTAACACAGATATAGCCATGCTCTTCCCACGACCGTACAAGCTATATTGCGGTTGTTTTTTCACCCGATCTGAGTGCGTTTGGGCAAAGGTCTTAATTTTTATAGCAGTAGTCTATAATAAGCTAAAAGGGAAGAGATAAACATGCAACAACATCCTATAATTGCGGTATTAAATCAAAAAGGGGGAGTCGGCAAAACAACAACCGCCATTAACCTGGGTGCTTACCTCGCAAAGCTAGGTAAAACAGTTTTGGTGGTTGACGCTGATCCACAGGGCAACGCTACTAGCGGTTTGGGTCTCAACAAAAATAGTATAAATAATACTACCTATGATATATTAATTCACGGTGTCCGGTTGTCTGAGGCAATTCAAAAAACTAAGATAGTAGACCTGTTTATAGTACCCTCTAACGCTAATCTTGCGGCTTCAGAAATAGAACTAGGAAATATACCACAACGTGAATATAAATTGCGAGATGCACTTCGTCCCGCTTCTCATGATTACGTAATCTTAGACTGTCCCCCAGCTCTAGGATTGCTTACTGTTAACGCCCTAACGGCAGCCAACTTTGTTCTTATACCTGTTCAAGCAGAGTACTACGCTCTGGAAGGCCTTAGTCAATTGCTGGACGTTATTCAAAGGGTCAAGCAGGGCCCAAACCCCAATTTAGAGATACTTGGCGTTGTCGTCACTATGTTTGATAAAAGGACAACTTTAGCCGAGCAGGTACTCTCGGAGATCAACGAGCACTTTGGTGATAAGGTATTTAAGACTATTATTCCTCGGAATGTTCGTTTGGCTGAAGCGCCGAGTTTTGGTAAAACTATCTTAGAGCATGATAAATGGTCAAAAGGCGCCAGGGCCTATAAGCAATTGACTAAGGAGGTTGATAAGCGTGTCTCCACTAAGTAAAAAATCCAACAGGGGTTTGGGGAAGGGAATCGATGTTTTACTGCCAAAAGACTTCGATAAGAGCCTACTGCTTGACGAAACTGAGCGAATTCAAAAAATATCCGTCGATCTACTGGAGCCTAATCCCGATCAACCCAGAAAGGAATTTAGCCAAGAAGGACTGGATGAGCTAGCTTCTTCTATTAAAAGACACGGACTACTGCAGCCATTAATCGTCACGCCATCGAAACTTCCTGGTCAATTTCTAATAGTTGCAGGCGAGCGCCGATGGCGAGCTGCTAAACAGGTTGCATTTAAAACCTTACCGGTAGTTGTCAGGTCATCTCAAGACATCCAGCGACTCGAGATTGCATTAGTCGAAAATGTTCAAAGGGTTGATCTTTCGCCTCTTGAGCAGGCTGAATCTATCGAGCGCCTACACCAACAATTCAATCTTGCATATGAGGAAATAGCTCGCCGATTGGGAAAGGCCGGGCCGACTGTCAATAATATTGTACGACTACTACAATTACCGCCAGAAGCTAGAAAAGCCCTAGCTGATAAATTGATTACCGAAGGTCACGCCCGATCAATTCTGGCGCTCAAGGAATGGCCGACCAAACAAGCTGAACTATTGAGCTCAATAGTTCACTACAGTTGGTCGGTTCGCCAAGCCGAACGTTTTGTTGTTGCTTACAAGAAGGGTGCGGCTGATATAAAAGAGGTCCATGCTAAAGTAAAAACCGAATCACCTGAAACCAAAAAACTTAGCAAACATCTATCGGCTCCTGTTAGCGTACGTCGGATGGCTAACGGCGGTAAATTAGAGATCGGTTTTAAAGACGAAACTGAATTGTCGAGAATTATAAGTAGACTACTAGCTAAATAAATCTTATCTAGAATTTTTCGGCTTTATCGAGAGGTAATATACGAATTGCCAATTTGCCGATGATGTCTTTTACGGGGACGGTTCCAAAGTATCTGGAATCAAGCGAATCCGGCCGATTGTCTCCGCATACAAATACTTGATTCGGGCCAACTGTTACAGTGAGGCTTCCGGAAGTAACAGGAATGTGTGTCGATTTACCGTAGGGGAGACTAGTATCCGGATCAAAGCCATTAGGATGGGCCTTATTATAAACAGTCACGACACCATTATTAATGGATACACGGTCGCCAGGCAGGCCAATTACTCTTTTGATTAATTGCTTATCATCTAGGCTAGGCTCCTCAAAAACGATAATATTACCCCTGTCTGGTATATACGGGTGGCCAGTTATACGTGACCAAGTTTTAGGTAGCTTCCAGACGATGAGTCGATCATTATTGAACAACGTTGGTTGCATGCTTGGTCCATCGACTTCGTAGGACTGGAAAACGAACAATAACATCAAGATAGCCATTAGAACGGCCACCGGGATGACTATTAGGGTTAAAAAGGTATCATGTCGACCCTTATGATTGCCACCACCAGTCCTTGGCTCATTAGAAGGCGAAGCCTCTGGTTTTGGTAAAGCGGAGCCCGCTGGCGAAGAGTCCGGCGGGGCTAATTTGTATGATGGTTCATTGCTTTTCATGGGTTTATCAGGCTTCAACTATAGCGTATTTTAATGGAATGCGCACCAGTTTACGTTAATTAAGCATGAGTCTATACTCTATACTACATAGTCAAACCCATGCATAAGTTCAAAAAAAATAAAAACAAAGCTATCCAGGTCGACGGAATTACTAATTCACCTGGACGAGCTGGTCGCAGGCTTGTAGGTAGTCACCAAGGCTCACTTCTAAAAGAAGACCCTGAGGTTCGTCTAGTCGGTGACTTTAACCGACCCAATGGTTATCATCCATCTCAGCCTCTTGTAACTGGAAGATTGATGAACGAAGACGGCGCTGACAAAAAATTACCGTCAATGATCAATATGACATTGCCTGGCAGTATATCAAACCTAGGCGATGAAGAGGATAAGCCGAAAAAACTCAAAACTAACTGGAAAAGCTTGTACCGAAAACTTAAACTAGCTAGCTTAGTCGGAGTAGCGGTAATTATCATAACTGCTGGATTTTTATTGGCCAAGGGCGTCATCAACCTAGACAAGGTGTTTAGGGGCAATTCCAGTGGCCTTCAAGCAATAGTGTCCCCATCAGCACTTCACGAAGAGGGCGATGGCAATATAAACATACTTATACTCGGGATTGGCGGGGCCGGGCATGATGGACCAGATCTTACTGATACTATATTGCTAGTAAGTATTGATCCCGTTAATAACAAGGCCTATTTGCTCAGTGTACCAAGAGATTTGTGGATTAATTTGCCTGGTAATGGTCAGATGAAGATCAATGCAGTATATGAAACGGGTAAATGGAAATACCTTGGCAACGAGTCAAGTAGTAGTCAGAATCAAGAGGCTGTAGAGGCCGGATTTAATTTGGACAATCGGACAGTCAGCTCAATTGTTGGTATACCCATAAAATATGATGTTCTTGTTGACTTCCAAGCTTTCCAGCAGGCAGTTGACACGGTCGGCGGTATAACTGTTAATGTTCCAACGGAACTATATGACCCGACAATAGCCTGGCAAAATAACGGCAATCCAGTAATAGCCGAAGCGGGGATGCAGCATTTTAATGGAGCCCAGGCCCTTTTGTATGTCAGATCGCGGGAAACTACCTCAGACTACGCTAGAACGCAGCGCCAGCGACAAGTAGTGGTGGCTATAAAAGATAAGGCTCTGTCAATCGGAACTGTCAGTAACCCCGTCAAACTGGCACAGCTCAGCGATGAATTTGGTAATAACGTTGTGACAAACTTGAGTATTGCCGACGCTAACACGCTGTATGGCATTATTAAAAAAGTAAATAACAGTAATATAGAATCAATTGGTTTAGCTAACCCTCCTAATAACTATGTAACCACCGGGTCTGTTGCGGGCCAGTCTGTTGTCCTGCCAGCAGCCGGTTTTAACAATTACAGTGCCATACAATATTATGTGCGCAATACCCTAAAAGATGGCTATTTGCTCAAAGAGAACGCTAATATAACGGTTTTAAATGGGACGAATCAACCAAACCTGGGCAACAATGTTGCTAACACCCTAAAATCATATGGCTATAATGTTGGTTTGGTGGGCAATGCACCAACCCAAAACTACAAAAAAACAGTACTAGTTGATCTGACTGATGGATCTGATAAGTACACGCTTCACTATCTGGAGCTGAGACTCAAGGTCAAATCAATAAACAGCTTACCAGATAGTTCTATACAGCCCGGGAGTGCAAACTTTGTTATAATTGTAGGTCAAGATGAGGCCGTTAATAGCTAAAATTAAACCCACCGGTGGATTTTCATATTTTTTTCATCTAGCTCT